>ERZ827194.642-NODE-642-length-22882-cov-13.424_pt1 | contig 22882 bp, 19 predicted proteins | sample MGYA00519777_ERZ827194 | MGnify/ENA primary metagenome ERZ827194 (study PRJEB31778, sample SAMEA3449277) | human gut metagenome | biome: human gut; feature: human-associated habitat; material: faeces | place: United Kingdom | collected 2010/2012 ...
CCGTCTGGCTGCTGCTTTGGGCTATAGAAGCCCAGTTCAGTACAGGACCGAACTGGGCTTCTGTTAGCTGCGCTTTTTTGTGTCTACTTTTACTTGACAGATGCAGGAGTTTATAATTCCCGCCCTTCTCGTTATAGTAGATTCTCAATAGAAATGATAAATCCGAACACATTACCCACTTGGATAATGTAGTTCGGATTATCATTGTTTGGTCCGAGTGGGGAGACTCGAACTCCCGGCATCTTGCTCCCAAAGCAAGCGCGCTACCAACTGCGCTACACCCGGTTATGAAGTTTTCCAATTGTGGTCAAACATGTGGTCAACGCCGATTTTTGACCAGTTACCGGCGAGGACGAAAGTGCTGTCAACCCAAGTGTCCCAAGGCTTTCCGGGGTTTCCAAGGGCTGTGGCTCAAACCCGAGCCGCACGCTCCCAAAGCAGGCGCGCTACCAACTGCGCTACACCCGGATATGAAATTTTCTAAAGGTTGCCTGGACCGGCCATCAGGAGGCGGGCCCGGCAGAACAGTGGGACTGACCTCTTCAGTATAGTATATTTTGAAAAAGATTGCAAGAGGTGGATTGTCTATGTTAAAATATTTCTGGAACAAAACTGAGAGGTGACAATTATGCGCATGAGAAAAAAGCCCAATCTGGTCCCGCGGATGGAGCGCTGCGCCCGTTTCTTGATTCAGATGCCGGAGGAGCAGCATGGGCGTTGGCGGGAGCTGAAGCCGGATGCGGAGCAGGTCTGGCTGGAGCTGGGGTGCGGTAAGGGCCGCTTCACAGCGGAGACCGCGGCGCAGAACCCCAACGTGCTCTATCTGGCAGTGGAGCGGGTACCGGACGCCATGATCGTGGCGATGGAGCGCTGTGCGCAGCGGGGCCTGACCAATGTGTTTTTTGTGGACGGCGACGCGGCCAAGCTGCGGGAATACTTTGTCCCCGATGAGATCGACCGTCTGTTCATCAACTTTTGCGACCCTTGGCCCTCCAACCGCCACGCCCGGCGGCGGCTCACGCACCAGAACTTTCTGGTCCTGTATCGCGGAGTGCTCCGTACCGGCGGACAGATCCACTTCAAGACGGACAACCGGGATCTGTTTGAATATTCCCTGTTTCAGTTCCCTAAGGCGGGCTATGCGCTCTCGGAGGTGACCAGGGACCTCCACGCCGATGGGATCTGTGGTGTGATGACAGATTATGAGGAAAAATTCCACAATCTCGGCACCAAGATCAACCGCTGTGTGGGGACGAAAGAGGCGATGGATCCGGAGCCGGAGTATTTTCCTGTTCCGGGACCGGACGCCAGGGCGGCGATGGGATCGACGGACGAGGAACCAGTTGAAGATTAAAGAAATCAAAATGAGGCAGCGCCGCCCCGTACCAGTGGTACGGGGCGGCGTATTTTCGTGCTACGCGGCCTCAGCGGGGGCGTCCGGATAGGCGGAGTACAGCACCTTTAGAGCGATAGGGGTCACAACGGCGGACACAATGATCAGCAGGATGACCGCCGGGAAATAGGCCGCGTTCATCAGTCCCACGGCCAGTCCTTTTTGAGAGACGATGAGGGCCACCTCGCCCCGGTTCATCATCCCCACACCGATCTTCAGGGCGTCCTCCTTCTTGAAGCGGCAGATCCAGGCCATCAGGCCGCAGCCCACGATCTTGGAGAGCAGCCCCACCACCAGGAACGCCAGGGAGAAGGCCAGGATAGAGGTATCAAAGGCGCTGATGTCCGTGCTGATACCAACCGACGCGAAGAACAGGGGGCCGAACAGGGTATAGGAGTTGACATCCAGCCGGCGCTCGATGTCATCGGAATCCCGCAGATTGGACAGGACCAGGCCGGCCACATAGGCGCCGGTGATGTCTGCGATCCCAAAGAATTCCTCCGCCAGATAGGACATGAGAAAGCAGAAGGCTAAGCCAAGCACCGTCAAACGCTTGGTCCTGGGGTGGCGGAGGCTCATGCGCTCAAAGACCTGGTACACCAGATAACCGATCACCCCGGAGAAGAGGAAAAACAGCCCTGTATCTGCCAGAACCTTGACCGGAGAGGTAGACGCGTCCTTAAAGCCTGTGATCACCGTCAGAACGATGATGCCCAGCACATCGTCAATGATGGCGGCGGAGAGGATGGTGGTCCCCACCCGGGTCTTGAGATGCCCCAATTCCCGCAGGGCCTGGACGGTGATGGACACCGAGGTGGCGGTCAGAATACAGCCCATGAACAGCGCGTGGTAAAACGAGTCGGAGCCAAGGCCGTCAAATCCGTAGAAGACAATGTACAAGGCCGTCCCGGCCGCAAGGGGCAGCAGCACCCCACACATCGCCACCAGGAGGGCGATGGGGCCGCTTTTGATGATCTCATCAATGTCGGAGTCCAGCCCCGCGCTGAACATCAGCAGAACAACGCCAAGCTCGGCCATCTGCGTCAGAAAATCTGAGGGCTGTACCAGGCCCAGCAGACAGGGGCCGATGAGCAGGCCGGCCAGGATCTCCCCGGCCACCTGAGGGGCTTTCCACTTGCGGGCCAGCAGCCCCATGTATTTTCCGGCGATCAGGACGACCGCGATGTCCCGAAAAATCACATAATCCATTCCGTTCCCACCTTGTCAAACAGCTCCAGCGGGGCCGCCGTCCGGGACCGCGCGGAGGCGGCCTCTCGTCTCAAATGTGTGCGGTCCGCTGTTTATGATAGCCGCCTCCCAGTGGGAAGTCAACGGCTCTCCCCGTTCAGATTTCGTATATTTTTTGGAGTGTGTGGGCGGCGCTGTATTTCAGTCGGAATGGTTTTCCTGTCTGCGCTCCGGGCGTTGCAGATCAATCCGCGCGCGGTCCCCCGGCGAGGCTGTTTGGCCGGTCCGGATGCACCACAAAGCTTACATCTGCCATTTGTTCGATCAACGCGTCTGCGTCGTGCTCCAGTTTGTACTCCAGCTCCTCACGGTACAGGGGAATCACCTGATAGAAGTTGACCTCCTCGCCGCCCGGCAAAGTGCAGACTTCGCCTCCGTTCCAGACAACATCCTGCGGGCCCACCAGAAGTGCGCCGCAGAGTGCCGTGTTCTCCGCAAACGGCGATTGCTTGTCCATCGTGTGGCCAAAGCCCAGCCAGGTGTCGCAGGAAATGGGCAGGCGGGCCAGCGCTTTCAAGAGCCTAATAGGCCAGTACCACCGCTCATCCTTTAGGGATTCTTTATCCAGTTTCCAATCCGGCGGCAGAGCGATGGCCAGTTCTGCCCGCTCCAGCTTGTATTCTGCCAGCTCCTCCGGCACATTCATCCGGTGGGCGCCCATGCCCATGGTGACCAGGGTGTAGTAGTCCCGCTCCTCAGAGGGCGGTACCACGCAGATGTCCACATGGATGTCCGGAGAGACCAGCTCGTGAAACACATTCTCAAACGCACCAAAGGTGTTCTTGATGTGCGTTTCCACCGCCGCCATCTCTTCCTCGGTATAGAGCTCCGGCTCACGGCTCTCCTCCGAGGACCAGAAAGCGCCCTCCTGCTCCGTCCCGTCCGGGTTCAGGAAGATCTGGAAGTATGCGTCCTCCTCCGTCAGCTTGTAAAGCAGGCCCATGCGGTAGTCCAGGCCCACCAGCACCGTGTCCAGGCAGGCCACTCTCCCATCCGGGTGATCCCGCTCCAGCCACTGGCCGCTTTGAAGCCGGCCTCTCAGCTGCTCCAGCCAGTCTGTATTCAGCTTGGACATCCCGCCCTCATTCATCTGGAACACCAGATCCACAGGACGGCCGTTCACCATATATGGGAACTGCGTGTAAGGTGCGTTGGGGGTGTACTGCTCCGGCTTGGGGCCAAAGATGCTCCAGAAGCGTTCCAGTCCTTCTTGGTCAACAGTGATGCAGGAGATGGAGCGCTGTTTATCGTCGGCGTCCGCGTCCAGCCCCTGCTGGAGCGTCCGGTCCGCGTCGGGGTTGATCCAGTGATACTCCATCCGCTCCAAAGATTCTCCGGCTTCTATTTCTCGTTTCAGAGTCAGGAATTCATAATCGCCCGGTTCCAGGGCAAGGCCGTGGGCGACCGCCTCCAGCGCGCCGGTCTTGTTCCCGAAGTGGCTGCGCAGCTTGCCAACTTGCAGCCAGATCCAGGGGTAGTCCGGCTCCTCCTGCACGCCCCGCTCCGCATAGTCAAGGGCTTCCTCCAGCCGGCCGCAGTACATGAGGGCCACCGAATAGCGGTAATACCATGTGGCGCAGCCCGCGGCGTGTTTCTCAGAGTGCTTCATCCACTGGGCCGCCTTGTAGTAAAAGCGGTACTCATCCAGGTTATTGCAGGCGAAGGAGTACCACAGGGCGATCTGGAGATCCTGCTGGGCCTGCTTTTCGGTGAACCGTCCTTCTTCTGCGCCGTTTTTGATAAAATCCTCCAGCCAGCGGTACATCTTCCCAAAATAGCTGGACACGTCCCCGCAGAAGCCCTCCAAAGTGCGGATGTCCTCCGCCGAGAGCAGGGAACCGGTCTCCGGGTCCACCTCAGGCTCTGGTTCCCGCTCCCACAGGCGGACCGTTCCCACATCCCGGCGGAATACATGGAACAAACCTTGGGCGGCATTGGAGTCAGCAAAGAAATCCCTGGCCGCATCCAGCACGGCGGGCAGATCCCAGGCGAGGAAATCCAGATACCCATAGTACAGGCCGGTGGCCCCTCCCAGGAAGGTAACGGAGTCCGCTCCGGCGTGTTCCAGAATGGCCCCTTGCAGAGCGTCCCGGAATTGCAGGATCTGTTCCGCCCGGTCCTCACCCGCAAATTCGTCCACCGGATAGCACAGGAAGCCGGCTGTAATGCCGTCCTTGTGGTACTCATCCGCCGTATCAGTACAGGCAGTCAAGTATTCGTTGATCATGACCGGGAGACGGCAGCTTCCAGTATAGACATCCAGCCGCCAGTCGGCTTCCGGATCTTTTACCGGTTCCAATTCATAGGAAATGTAGCTGTTTTCCAGATAATCACTGCCATCCCGCCAGAGGGAAAGCCCCATGCTTTGTACCAGCTGCGGCAATTCGGAAAGAAGTATGGCTGGTTCGTCTTTCGGCTCTGCACAGACATCAAAACCGGCAATCAGCGCGATGGCGGAAACCTCTCCGATGGTTTGATCCACCAGCATGGAGAGTGCCCACCAGACCCTGTCCGCATCCTCTTTCAAAAGCGGCGTCAGCTTTTCACAGCAGAGGGTCAGATTTATTTGTTGATCATCTGTTTTTTCCACCCATATCCGCACATCCCCGGCCCGGATCGCGATGTCCCCGGCCCGCAGCTCGCCACCCTCAGAGGGCTGGCGGCCGACCAAGATATTCCAATGCTCCAGCACCGGTTCTGGGGCCTGACGCTGGAAATACACCAGCGGGAACAGGCGGGGGCGAAGGCCTTCCGGGCTGAGGATCAGTTCATATTTTTCGCCGTTGAAGCCCAGTTCAAAGGCAGTATCCCGCAGGGCGGTCTTGAGTGCGTTCCTGCATTGTTCGATCAGCTCTTCGCCGCGCTGGTGCGTTTTGTCGGCGTCCATGATCCGGCGCAGCGACCCCTCAATCTGAGCGAAGGCGGCCCACGCCTCCTGCGTCCGCTCCCGGAAGTTCTTCTCAAAACGGGGCAGGGACAAACGGCGGCGGCAGTCGTCGATGTATTCCTGGGTATCCCCGTCACCGGGGCGGGCTTTCGGGGCCTGTTCAAAGTAACGAAGAGCGGGGCCCTCCTGATCCAGGTAATACCAGGCATAGCCCATACGGAAATTCCAGCAGTGGTCCCCCTGAAAATATTCCTCATGGGGCTCCAGTAAGGCGATGGCCTTTTCAAAGAGCTCTCGGTCCCCCGGCTGTGCCAAGTTGTTATAGGCCCGGGCCAGTTCGCTGTCCAGTTCCGGGGTGCGTTCCCCGGCGGGGATGGCCTCCAGGGCGTCAATGATCTTTTGGTATTCGTCGTTTTCATTCCATTTTTGGCACTGTTCCAATAATTCCATATCAGCGCCTCCTTTCCTGTTTCGGTCCGCCATAGCTCACGCTGTTTTCTTCGTCTGTTTTGTCAAAGGTGTGCCAATTTGGCGCTTTTTTGTTCCGACCCAGCAGAGACTTGATCTTGGAAAGAAGCCCCTCAACCAGATGAAACCACACTTGTCCAAAGATAAAAATCACAGTCAGGACCAGGACCCACATTCCGATTTCCCGCCACACCGTGCTTCACCTCATGTCCTGCTTATTTGGTAGAAAACTCATTCTGGAAAAAGGCGGTGAATGCCTCCAGTTCCTCCTTCTGATAGAGGTAGATGTACAGGCTCTCATCCTCCAGCCACTCATAGGCGTTGATACCAATGTACCCCTTCCGGTCGGGGTAAATGATAAAGGCGTCGGTTGGATACTTGTTCCGGTACGCCTTGTGGATCTCCTCTCGGCGGTAGTAGGTGGGGTCGCCATATCCGGAGAGGTCGGGAACAGTAGGCACCACCACGATGGTTCGGGTGGCCTCATTCCATCCCACGATCAAATTGCCGATTTTGGTTTTGCTGCCGTGGACAAAGCCATAGTTGAAGCGGCTAACATCCTCGGTATAGCCCACGATCAGTCGGTATTCCTCGCCGTGCTCCACCGCCTGGTCAAACATTGCACGCACCTTTTTTGCGTTGGCCGCGCTCTTTTCCATATCCGGCTCCGGCCCCTTAAACAGTTTGCTGAACAGTCCCATAATAATATCCTCCTAATCGTATTTGAAAAAATTTATTTTAACTTCTCGACCTGGATCACCGGGCCGTAAAAGCCGTTGATGCTGTGGTTCTTGTCATAATTCTGCCCGCTGCCAGCCGTCCAGCCGCTCCTGCACCCCGTCGATCTTCCAGCCTCCGTCCACACGCTTCATGAGAAAGCGGCGGTCAAAGCCTGTATTTTCCTCCCTGGTGTAGATGTAAAGCTTGTTCCGGGTAACCTGCTCTGCGTCCAGGAACTGCTCGCCCTTGTAAGTGCCCTGGGCGCTGTACGAGAGGCCCAGGGGACGGTAACCCATACGGGGCTTTTCACTCACATACTTCTCCCAGATGGCCAGCAGGCGGGGGACCGCCCTGGCGTCCTCAAACCCGGCCTGCTCCATGTACTGCTCCCACGCGGTCATTTCCGCGAAGAAGGCGGACAGGACTTTGCGGCATTCCTCCGCCGCCTGTTCGTCCAGCTTGGTGGGCTTTTTGGCCTTTTCCCGCTGGAGCTGGGAGAAGTGTTCCATCTGCTCTTTGGTGAATTGCTCATGGGCCACCGGCTTGATGTAGTGGTTGCCGGCGACGGCCAGCAGGCCCTCGTATGTCACGGCGGTATGGTCCATCTGGATGTGGGAGAGCTTGGGGATAGCGGCCGCCTGGAGCAGCCCTGCGTCATCCAGCCCGGTGCGGTTGAGGGTCAGAAGGTCCAGCTTACAGCCTTGCAGGGCGGCCAGGCCGCTGCCGTTGATTCCGGCGTTGCCGTCCAGCAGCAGATAGCGCAGCTTGGACATAGCGGCAAAGACGGGGAAACAGGCGTCGGTGAGCGTGCCGTCCTCCACGCCGAAGTTGACCATGCTTTTGTGTCCGGCAAAGGGCGCCAGCAGTTCATCCGTCACCGGATACTCTTTCACATGGAAGCCTACTAGGGTGTATCCAGCCAGCCGCTCCATGATCTCCGTGGTCAACTCTGGGACCTCAAACTGCTTCTCTCTGTCCAGGGTCAGGACGCCGTTTTCCCAGTCCGCTGTCCGCGCCCGTTTTGGTAATTCCATGATGTGCCTCCTTACTTCTCTCCATTCACCTGCGGTATGCCGGTGAAAGCTCAAGGCCGGTCATCCACCGCATCAAATGTTCAAAGCCTCTGGTTCATAGGTCGGAACGCCTCGTTCCGAAGGATGAAAAATACCCCGCGCCGCACTGACACAGAGACAGGCGGACGCAGGGCATAAAAAGGCCGCGCGAAACCAAAAGCCGGCGGCAGAGGACCGGCCCGTTCCATTGGCTGCATGATTTGATTTTCCGGGCTTCCGCGCGGAGGAGGGCGGCTCAGCGCTGTACATCCTCGTTCCCCCTGTCTGTTTTTTCCTTGATCCGCAGCAGCTCGTTCAGCAGAGCGGTGATCTGAAACTCCACCATGTCCTCCGCCACCTCTGGAAACAGGAAGGGCATGGTGTTTGGAATGGCTTTGTAGGTCATCATCATGGACAGTGCCAGATTGCCAAACAGCCGGGGTTCCACGCTGCCCGCGGGGAGGCCGAAGATCATCAGCAGCTCCCGGAATAATTTGGTTTGGTCCTACCGGAAGGTCTGGAAGCTTTCCTGAGAGAGGCAGCGGTAGATCTCCTGCTCCTCCTCAATGGACAGCACAGCGATCCCCTTTTTTTCGCCATAGGCACAGGTCTCCAAAAAGGTCCGGACGCCCTCCCGCCAGCTGAGCGCGGGGTCCTCCATCAGCTGTCTGGCGTATTGCAGCAGCTTGGGCTGCTGGTAGCGAAGTGCCTCCAATACCAGCTCTTCCTTCGAGGAGAAGAAGGTGTAGAAGAAGCTCTTGGAGATGCCCACCTTTCCGCACAGGACCTCGATGCTGCTGTGGATCAGGCCCCGGTCCATGATGCACTGGAGCGCGGTGGTCAGAAGGGCTTCCCGCACCTGTTCCCGCTCCTGCCCGGAATAGGCTTTGCGCGCCATGCTGCTTCCGCTCCTTTCGGGATCAATAAAGTACAAAATTTAAAATCAGTATTTATATCATAACCGAGCGTGGGCCGAGATGCAATCCCTTTTCGTAAATTTTTGCGGCCGCGCCCAAAAAATACCCCCTGACGCGGCAGGCTGAGGCCGTGTCAGGGGGCGGAACGGTATGCAGGTGTGTACCTCCGGAGGGAGAGGCGCGCCATGGATCCGGCAGGAGGTTACAGGACGGGGGCGCCGGGGCGCTCCGCGGGCTGTCCATGGAGCCTGCGGAGGTGGGAGACGCTCCAGAGGCTGGCGGGGATGAGGAAGAGGTCGGCGCAGATCCAGGCGGCGGGGGAGGCGAAGCAGGCTCCGGTATAGCCGATGGCGGGGACCAGAAAGGTGGCCACCCCCATCCGGGCGAACATCTCCATCACGCCGGCCAGGATGGCCAGATTGCTGAAGCCCATCCCCTGAATGGAGAAGCGGAGGATGTTCACCAGAGCCAGGGGGAAGAAGAAGGCGCCCAGAGTGGTGATGTACTGGGCGGTGTAGCCGATCAGGGCCTCCTCGCCGGGATTGAGGAAGAGCAGGGCCATCTGGGGGGCGAAGAAAAAGATGGCGGCGAAGGAGAGCAGGGCATAGCCCAGGCCCAGCAGGGAGCAGGCACGGATCCCCTGTCCCAGGCGGTCCAGCTTGACCGCCCCCACATTCTGGCCGCAGTAGGTGGCCATGGTGGCCCCCATGGCGTCAAAGGGACAGCAGATGACCTGGAACAGCTTGGTCCCCGCCGCCACTGAGGCCACATAGCGGCTGCCCAGGCCGTTGACCGCGGACTGGAGGACGATGGAGCCGATGGCGGTGATGGAGTACTGAAGCCCCATGGGGATCCCCATGAAGTAGAGGGTACGGCAGGTGCGGCCGTCGGGCCGCCGCTCCTCCGGCGTCATGCGGAGGATGGGGAAGCGCTTGGCGATCAAGACCAGACAGGCCAGGCCGGACACCCCCTGGGAGATGACGGTGGCCAGGGCGGCCCCGGCCACGCCGGCGTTGCAGTACAGGATCAGGAGCAGGTCCAGGGCGATGTTCAGCACCGAGGAGACGGCCAGAAAATACACAGGCGTCTTGCTGTCCCCCAGGGCCCGGATCACCGCGGCCAGCAGGTTGTAGAGAAAGGTGGTGGGGATGCCCAGGAAGATGATGAGGATGTACTGATAGGCCCCGTCAAAGATGTCCTCCGGGGTCTGCATCACCGTGAGGATGGTGCGGCAGAGCAGGCCGGTGACCACCGTCAGCACCACGGCGAACAGCGCGGACAGCCACCCGGCGTTGGCCACACAGCGGCGCATCTGGCTGTGATCTCCGGCCCCCATGCGCTGGGCCACGGGGATGGCGAAGCCGTTGCACACCCCCATGCAGAAGCCGATCACAAAGAAGTTGATGGAGCTGGTGGAGCCGACAGAGGCCAGGGCGGAGGCCCCCAGCAGCTGCCCCACGATCATGGTGTCCATCATGTTATAGAACTGTTGGAACAGCATTCCGAACAGAGTGGGCAGGGCGAAGTTCCAGATGAGCCGCATAGGGCTGCCTGTGGTCAGATCTCGGGTCATGGGGATCCCTCCTGAAATGGGGTGGGCGGCGGCGCTCAAGGCGCGCCGCGAAACGAATGGAACAGGTCATTATCATAATTCAGAAGGGGTGGGGATGAAAAGAGGATTTTTTCATAATCTTCCCGAAATTTTTCCACCATTCATGGGCGAAATGTGGAAAGGAAAACGGAACCGCCCGGACAGCGGCCCAAACCGGCCGCTGTCCGGGCGGAAAAGGGCGGTGGGAGGCCCCGGACGGTGGAAAGACTCAGGGAGTCAGGTCCGCCTGACGCCGCAGGAGGGAGAGAGGGGGCGCGGGCCGGGGCAGCTTCAGGCGGAAGCGCATCTGGGGCCTGCGGACCTCGTCCAGAGGCTGGTCCTCCTCGTCCCGCAGGTCCTCCGCGGAGAAGGAGACGGGGCGCACATCGGGGCCTACCAGCTCCAGCAGGTCGCCCCTGGCGAACTTGTTGTTCAGGGTGAGCAGGGCGTTCCCCTCGCTGTCACAGGAGAGGACCTTGGCCACGATCTGCCAGTCCCGGATGTACCGGGCGTCCTGGGTGAACTGGCCGGGCTGGCCGTAGTAAAAGCCGGTGGAGTAGTGCCGGTGGCTGATGTGCTCCACCTCGTCCCGCCACACCGGATCCAGGGGCAGTCCCGCCGCCGCCGCGTCGATGGCGTGGCGGTAGGCTCCGGTGACGATGGCGGCGTAGTAGGCCGACTTGGCCCGGCCCTCCAGCTTGATGGAGTCCAGGCCGGCTTCCATCAGCTCGCCCACATGGTCGATCATGCACATATCCCGGGAGTTCAGGATATAAGTCTCGCCGTTTTCCTCAAAGACCGGGAAGTACTCCCCGGGGCGCTTCTCCTCCATCAGGGCGTACTGATAGCGGCAGGGCTGGGCGCAGGCCCCGCGGTTGGAGTCCCGGCCGGTCATGTAGTTGGACAGCAGGCACCGCCCGGAGTAGCTGACGCACATGGCGCCGTGGGCGAAGGCCTCCATTTCCAGCTCCTTGGGGGCCTTGGCCCGGATCTCCCGGATCTCGTCCAGGGACAGCTCCCGGGCCAGGATCACCCGGCTGGCGCCCAGCTCATGCCAGGCCCGGGCGGACTGGTAGTTGACGATGCTGGCCTGAGTGGAGATGTGGCACTGGACCCGGGGGGCGTACCGCTTGGCCAGGGAGAGCACCCCCACGTCGGCCAGGATGACCGCGTCCACCCCCACCTCGTTCAGATACTCCAGCCACTGGGGCAGCCGGGCTGCCTCGTCATTGCGGGGCATGGTGTTGCAGGTGACGTGGACCCGCACCCCGTGGCTGTGGCACAGCGCCACGGCGGCTTTCAGCTCCTCCGGGGTGAAGTTGCCGGCGAAGGAGCGCATTCCGAAGGCGTTGCCCGCCAGATAGACCGCGTCAGCCCCATAGGCCACCGCCATGTGCAGCCGCTCCATGTCCCCGGCGGGGGCGAGCAGCTCAATGTTCTTTCGTTCCAAGTCGTATTCCTCCTGAAATAGGGCCCCGGAGATGCTCCGGGGCCCTTCTGCGTGTGTGGGTCAGCTGTGGCTGTACATGGCCTGGGTGGACATGAAGTTCTGCATCTCCCGGTAGGTGTTGAAGAAGTGGTGGCGGTTGTCGTCGCCCAGCACATAGTAGTAGTAAGAGGTGCTGTTGGGGTTGATGGCCGCCAGGATGGACTCGATCCCCGGGTTGGAGATGGGACCGGGGGGGAGCCCCGGATAGAGGTAGGTGTTGTAGGGGGAGTCGATGGACTTGTCCGCCTCGGTGGGCACCTTGCTCCCGTTGAGGTAGGCCAGAGTGGCGTCGATCTGAAGGTAGCCGTTGGTGCCGGCGGAGGAATTGGGGTTGTTCAGCCGGTTGTAGATGACCGAGGCGATGTCTGCCCGGTCAGCGCCGTCGGTCTCCTTCTCAATGAGGGAGGCCACGGTGAGCACCTCGTGGATGGTGCGCCCGCTGTCGGCGATCTGCTGGCGCAGTTCCTCGGTGAGTTTGGCGTCAAACCGGACCAGCATCTTGTTGATGACGTACAGGGGATTCTGGGGGGTGGTGAATTCATAGGTGTCCGGGTACAGATAGCCCTCCAGCCGGTGGTAGTCGCCCAGGGGCAGGTCCTGGAGGAAGGAGAAGGCGAAGTCGTGGTTGGCTGCCTCCTCCTCCAGCTTGGCTGTGTCCGACACCACGCCCTTTTCCTCCAGCAGAGCGAAGATCTGATCGATGGAGTAGCCCTCCGGGATGGTGACCTTGACGGTGGCCTTGGTGGCCGAGTTGGCGCTCATGCCGGAGATCAGGGCACGGTAGTCCATATCGGAGTTCAGGGTGAAGGTCCCGGCCACGATCTTGTCCCGGCCGCCGGTGAAGGCGGCGAAGAGCTTGAACAGGCTTTTGTATTCGATCAGGTCGTTCTCCTTCAGCATGGTGACCACGTCGCCGAAGCTGTCCTCCTCCCGGATGGTGATGGTGGCCGTCTTTTCCGGCTTGTTCAGGGCCAGAACGTCGTTGGCCGCCACCCAGCCGATGCAGGCCAGCAGGGCGGAGATCCCGATGACAAAGATCACATAGAGCAGGGCGAAGCTGGCCCCGCCGTTCCGGCGGCGGGCCGGAGCGGGACGGGACTGGGTGGAGCGGGTCCGGGGGGCGGAGCGCTCCCGCCGCTCCGGCTCGCGGGGAGATCTGCGGTGTTCCTGTGCCATAGAGTCAGCTCCTAACAGAGAAAAATTTTCCGTCCAGGCGGAACCGGGGATAGGGGTTCGCCATAGACTGTACCAGAACGCGCGGGAGAGGCTCCCGGCGCTGCAAGTGAGGTGAAACGAAAATGTGTTGCGGAAACAATGGTTGGGGCGGTAACAGCTGCCTGTGGATCATCCTGCTGATCATCATCCTGTGCTGCTGCTGTGGGAACAGCTGGGGCGGCAGCGGCTGTGGCTGCGGGAACAACTGCGGCTGCGGGAACAACTGCGGCGGCTGCGGCTGTGACAATGGCTGCGGATGCTGAGGAGATCCTGAATGGACCGGCGGAGGGAGCGGGGGAGAGCCCCGCTCCCTCCGCGTTTCAGCGGAGAAAACGGCGGGTCTCCGTGAGAAGGAGGTCCACCCGGCAGTCGTGGTCCTCGGTCGGGACGCGGTCCTGGAGCACACAGTCCCGGCACAGCCCAACAGTGAAGCCGGAAAAGCCGGACAGCCAGCGGTCGTAGTATCCGCCGCCGAAGCCCAGGCGGAAGCCGCGGCGGTCATAGCACACGGCGGGGACCAGCGCCAGGTCGATGTCCGGCCGGGCGAGAAGGGGGGCGTCCGCTGGCGGCTCCAGGATCCCGAAGGACGCCGGGACCAGGGGGCGGTCCGGCTCATACAGCCGCACCTCCATCTGCCGGCCGGGCAGCATCCGGGGCAGACCCACCCGCTTGCCCCGGGCGGTGAGCGCCCGGATCAGGCGGCCGGTGTCAGGCTCCCGGCCCAGGATGCCCCAGAAGGCGAACAGGGTGGAGGCGGCCTCTGCCTGGGGGAGGGCGGAGAAGGCGGCGAACAGGGCGTCGTCGCCGCGGCGGACCGCCTCCGGGGACAGGCCCTCCAAAGTCAGGCGCACCTGGCGGCGCAGGGCGGCCTTGTCCTCAGCGACGGTAGTAGATGACGTCGTTGACAGCATGGGCAGCCTCCTTCCCCCGAAGGACCTCCACCAGCTTCAGGCCGAAATCAAAGGCGGAGCCGCAGGCGTGGCCGGTGACGAATTTCCCGTCCGCCACGGCCCGGGCCTCCGGGAGGACCTTCGCCTTGCCCAGCTGGTCATGCCGGGTGGGGTAGGAGGTGGCCTCCCGGCCATCCAGCAGGCCCCAACGCCCCAGCAGGATGGGGGCGGCGCACAGGGCGGCCAGCCAGACGCCCTTTTCAGCGGCCTCCTGGATCAGGGCGGAGACCCGGCCGTCGGCCCACAGGGCCTCCACGCCCCCCAGGCCGCCGGGGAGGACCAGCATCTCAGCGTTGGACAGGTCTATCTGGGACAGCTCCAGGTCGGCGCACAGGGTGATCCCGTGGGAGCCGGAGACGGTGGGACCGGAGAGGGAGACCAGGGCGGTCTCCAGGCCGGCCTGCCGGAGCAGGTCGGTGGGGACAACGGCCTCCGACTCCTCAAAGCCGGGGGCAAGCAGAACATAGACCATAGGGAAGACCTCCTTGAAAGCGTTAGATTGATGGGACCCGGGCCGGGGAGGGGTCACAGAAGGGGACTCGCCAGGGACCAGATCTCCTCATGAATGGACTGGATGGAGCGCAGACGGCCCTCCTCATCCACGCAGCGGACCACCCGCCAGTTCAGAAGCTGGGCGGCCTGGAGGGCGCAGGAGCGGCAGGCGGCCAGATAGCCGGTGTCCAGCTCATGGATGTCGGCCTGGGTGTGGGTGTCGCTCTCCCGCTGGCGGAGCAGGGAGACGGCGCGGTCGGTGGGCATATCCAGGTATAGGACCAGATCGGGGCGGGGGAGACCCAGTTTATTATGCTCAAAATCGTCCAGCCAGCGCAGAAAAGCGTCCCGCTCCTCCGGAGCGCACTTGACCGCCTGGTGGACGGCGTTGGATGTGGTGTAGCGGTCGGTGAGGACCAGCCCGCCGGACTGGTAAAATTCCCCCCACACTTTTTTTAAAGAGGCATACCGGTCCACCGCGTAGAAGGCGGAGGCGGCGTAGGGGTTTACGTCCTCGGGGTGGGAGCCGAACTCCCCGCCCAGGTACATCCGGATCAGGGCGGAGGAGGGCTCGCTGTACTGGGGAAAGACCAGCTTCTGGAAACTGCGGCCGGACTGGGCGGCCCGGTCGCACAGGGCACGGAACTGGGTGGACTTGCCTGAGCCGTCCGTCCCCTCAAATACGATCAGCCGGCCCGCCATTACAGGACCCTCTGCTTTCCCCGGCCGCTGGCCCGGCGGCCGGCGGCCTTGACCAGGACCAGGGGCAGCTTGGCCATGCGGCCGATGCGCTTGGGCTCCTTCACCAGGCGGTAGGCCCACTCCATTCCTAGCTTCTGCCACTGTTCCGGGGCGCGCTCCACGTTGCCGGCGAACACATCCAGAGCGCCCCCCAGCCCGATGGCCAGCTTGGCCCCAGTGAGCAGGCCGAAGCGGGCGATCCACTTCTCCTGCTTGGGGGCGCCCAGGCAGACGAACAGCAGGTCGGGCCGGGCCTGAGCCACTTCGTGGGCTACGGGATCGGAGTCCTGAAAATAGCCGTCATGGACGCCGCACAGAACGATGTTGGGGTGCTGTTCCAGGATGCGGCGGCCCGCCTCCTCAGCCACGCCGGGCTTGGAGCCCAGCAGATACAGCCGGCCGCCCATCTCGTCCAGCACATCCAGCATATCACAGGCGAAATCGAAGCCGGCCACCCGCTCCTTCAGCGGGGTGCCCAGGATCTTGGCGGAGTAGACTACCCCGATGCCGTCGGGGAGGACCAGGTCGGCCTGGTTCAGGATCTTCTGGAACTCCAGATCCTTGTCTGCGGTGAGGATGAATTCCGGATTGGGGGTGACGGCATAGTGGAAGTCGGAAGAACGGAGCAGCTCGGCCCCGGCCTGCCGGGCCTCCTCCCGGGTGAGGTTGTCGAATTGGATGTCTAATATATTGGTTTTCAATGGAAGGTTCCTCCAAAGCGTTGTGGTTCCATGGGGACAAAATTCCCCTGTAAGTTCCTTATTTTATCATGTCCGCGTGGAAATGTCTACCCTTGCGCGCCTCGGGAAGGGGATAAGAAGGGAACCGCACGGATCTGCCCGGAGGCTGGCGGGGTATTTCCTGGTTGACGGATCTGGGCTCCGGCACTATACTGACACCGTTGAAAGCGCTCCGCTCCGGTGCTGTCCGCAGAGGGGACCTTTCCCCCCTGCGCCGGACACGGCGTGTCAAAATAGCGTGGGCGGCGTCCGGCGGGCGGCGCGCCACTGGTAGAAGGAGCTCCAAGCTATGATTCGAGAGATCTGTAAGGATGAAGCCTTTCTGGCGCAAAGGGCCGAACCGGCCACGCCGGATGACCTGGCCACCGCCGCCGATCTGCTGGATACACTGGTGTACCATAAGGCGGGCTGTGTGGGCATGGCGGCCAACATGATCGGGGTGAACAAGCGGATCATTGTCTTTGACAACGGGGGAGAGAACATGGTCATGTTCAACCCGAAGATCGTCAAGCGGTCCGGGCCCTATGATACAGAGGAGGGATGCCTCTCTCTCACCGGGGTCCGCCTGGTCCGCCGCTGGCAGTCCATTAAGGTGCGCTGGCAGAATGAAAGGTTCCAGGAGCGGCTTAAAACCTTCACCGGCTGGACAGCCCAGATCATCCAGCATGAGATCGACCACTGTGAAGGCATTATTATATAAGGAGGGGACACGATGAAGACCGCCATCTGCTATTATTCCCGCCACCATGGGAATACCAGACAGGTCCTGGAGGCTATGGCCCGGGAGGGGGATGTGGAGCTCATTGACGTGACCACCCGCCAGACGGTCCGGCTGGAGCGCTATGACTGCATCGGCTTTGCCTCCGGGATCTACGCCTTTGCCTTTCATCCTGCTGTGGCGGAGTTTGCCCGGCAGTACCTGCCGCAGGGAAAGCCGGTGTTTTTTGTTGATACCTACGGCGGCTTCCGGGGCTCCGGCCCGAAAGCTGTGGCGGAGATCGCCCGGGAGAAGGGGTGCCCGGTGCTGGGGGAGTTCCACTGCAAGGGGTACGACACCTTTGGCCCCTTCCGGCTGGTGGGCGGGATCGCCAAGGGCCGCCCAAACATACGGGATCTGGAAAACGCCCGCCGTTTTTTTCGGGAGGTCCAAGCTGGGTTTCCGGGAGACGGACCGGGATGAAGTCTGCTGATGCCCGCGGCCTGCGGCGGGAGAAGAAAGGAGAACCTTTTCTATGAAGACAGAGCACCTTCTGACCGGCGGCATCCCAGCGGTTTTGTATGGGTCCGCCGCAGCACAGGGATACCTGTTTCTCCACGGCCAGATGGGCTGCAAGGAGGAGGCGGAGGAGTTCGCCCAGGTGGTCTGCCCCAAGGGGCGGCAGGTGCTGTCCATCGACCTGCCCGGCCATGGGGAGCGCCGGGACCGGGGCGGGGAGCTGCTCCCATGGACCGCAGTGCCGGAGATTCAGACGGCGCTAGATTGGGCTGGCCGCCGCTGGGAGTCGGTCTCCCTGCGGGCCAACAGCATCGGGGCTTATCTCGCAATGCTGGCCTGGGAGGATCCGGCCCGCGCCCTGTTGGTCTCCCCCATCTTGGACATGGAGGAACTGATCCGGACCATGATGGGCTGGGCTGGTGTGACGGAGGAGGAGCTCCGGGCACGGGGAGAGATCCCCACCTCCTTCGGCCAGACCCTGTCCTGGGAGTACCTGACCTGGGTGCAGAAGCACCCGGTCCACACATGGAGCTGTCCCATCCGCATCCTCTATGGGAGCGGCGACAGCATGATGCCCCGACGGACCGCCGAGGAATATGCCCGGCGGCACAACGCGGAGCTGACTGTAGCAGAGGGCGGGGAGCACTGGTTTCATACCCCGGAACAGCTTGCGGCGATGCGGGAATGGGCGGAGAGAGAACCGTGAACACGGAATGTACCAAGGGAGGCCCTGATGCACGGGTGGTCATGGAGCGCACAGCATCCCGTCCCAGGGCCTCCGCCACAGCCTGCTGCCGGCGAGTTTGAGGTTATTTTGAATTTCTTTCCGGCTTTAAAAATTCTTCTTGACAGGCGCTTTGGTTTGTGGTATCCTAAGTAAGCACTTGAGAGACTGGAGCCACACCAGATGCCGGAGTGGCGGAATTGGCAGACGCCCGGGACTTAAAATCCCGTGGGAGCAATCCCGTGCCGGTTCGATCCCGGTCTCCGGCACCAAATATCGCGGGATAGAGCAGTTGGTAGCTCGTCGGGCTCATAACCCGGAGGTCGGAGGTTCAAGTCCTCCTCCCGCAACCAGAAATCCGCTGGAATCACTTGATTCCAGCGGATTATTTTTGTTTTCTGCAACTTTTTTGCGAGGTTCATTTTGGGTTCCTGAATCTGACCCAGATTTTGACCCATACGGGAATTTTTCCGGACTGGACAGGGCTATAAACTGCCGGATAGGACATGTTCCATAGCCTCCGCCGCCTGCCGCTTTACCCGGAGGTCACCTTTCTCCAAATCAAGATCCTCCCACTTGAGGCCCAGCAGTTCACCCCGCCGTAATCCAGTGGTCAGTTCCATGTAGTAGAGCTCGAATACGCCGCTCTCCTTCGCCTCCCGCAGAAAGGACGCCAGCTGTTCCACCGGGAGTGTTTTCATCTCTTTGTGCTCCAGCTTGGGTAGGGCGCAGCCCTCAGTGGGGTCTGTGGCGATGAGCTTCTGTTCTTTGGCCAGCTTCATCGCTGAGGCAATGATCTGGTGGAGGTTCCGCACCGTCTTGGGGCTCAGGCTCTTGGATTGGTGCTTGCTCTCGATTCGGTCCACTCTGCCGCTGCTGAGCAGCTTCTTGTAGAACTTCTGTAACTCCAGAGAGGTGAGCTTGCCCAGCGGAACCTTGCCGATGCTGGGCTTGATGTGGTTGTCGATGTAGCCTCGGTAGGTCTGGTGGGACGAGGGACGGACCTTCACCTTGGCGTAATTCTCGAACCAGACGTCCATCCACTCCCCCACGGTGTATTTCTTGGCTTTTGTCTGATCTACGATCTTTGCTTCCTCAATAGCCTGCTTCAGTTTGGCTCTGGCCTCCGCCTGGGTCCGGCCCAGGACGTTCCGGTAAATGGCCTTTCCCCGTCTCTGGGTCGTGTCCGGCGGTGTACCGGCCCTCCCAGCGGCCGTCCTTGCGTTTTCGGAGATTGCCCTCCCCGTTGGCTCTGCGTTTTGCCATGTTGTGTCGCCTCCTTTGCAACGACACAACATACCACAGAAACAAAAAATATCCAGGGCTCCGGCGCAGAGTTATCAAACAATTCACACTTTTCAGATGGGAGCTCTCTTTGTCAACAGCGTCTGATTTTCCGGTCCCGGGGCGGGTTTCCTCTCTTTGTTTATGCAGCGCAATTTTTGAGATACCCGAAGCATTGCTGTGCACAGCGTCGGTGAAAAAGCTGGGAACCTTTTGGAACCTCTGGATTTCCTCAAATCTACGACCACCTGAAATCCGAAAAGCCGGTTCAGCGACCACCTAAGCTTGCGCTGCGGCAAAATCCCGCAATCCCTTGACACGCCCCGCTCTGCGGGGCGTTGTGACCGGGAGGTGGGCGCTTTGCGACCACCTCCCTTTATCCTCGTACTAAAACCGAACGCCCCTGATTCCAGCGAAACGGCCGGAACCAGGGGCAAAAAAATATTTTTTCCAGGAATCAGAATTCGCTTCAAAAATGGAAAATACGGAGTTCTCTGGGCACTAACTTTCTGTTCCCACCTTTCGCCCACAGGGGCCGCACAGCGGCTTTATGCCGACGCTTGTTGGTACACGGTTGTCCTGCGCCAAAGCGCCTCACACGCGGCCTCACAGGGGCAACGCACGGCGGGACCGCGCTCCCTGTCCTGCCAGGCACCCTGGCTTTTCTTTTCTCTGCCGATAAAGTGGGTCCGGGCTTCTGCCCGGAAACTGCGTTGGCGGCCGCTTGCGGCAAGCCAGACGCTCTGCTTGCCCCACCCAAGGGTGGGTAAAATTGCTTCCCAGGCCAGCTTTCGGCAGCGGACTAAGCAGTGCTTCCTCGTACAGGTTTTGAACCATAAAACGCAAGAGGATCGCCCATCCCATAGGGACAGGCGGTCCTGGGTTACATCAAGTCCGTCAGGACAGAACTTGGGCGCTCAGCGCCAGTTCTCATTTCCGTTGTTCTTGGTGTAGTCGTGGCTGTTGGCCGTCTCCATGATGGAGTAGTACGCCCAATGGGAGGGCTTTACATCCGGGAAGGTGTTCAGTTCGTCCTCATGCCGGTCGATGTAGTCCTCATCGGCTGCACGCCCCAGCATGTTGTTGACGATCACGGAGACCTCCGCACGGGTGATGCACTCGTTGGGACGGAAGCTGCGGTCAGCCCCGGAAATCCAACCGTAGCTGGTGGCTTGGGCCACATAGTCGTAGAACCAGTCACTGGTGGACACATCCCGGAAGTTACAGTCGAAATCCTCCGGCTCATAGGCAAAGGCCAAGGCGATAACGCAGAATTCTGCCCGGGTGATGGGGGCGTCCGGACGGAAGGTCCCGTCGGGATAGCCATTGATCATACCCAGAGAGGCCAGGGTGTTTACAGCTTCCGCATACCACGCATCCGCGGGCACATCGGAGAAGCTGACCGTGTGAGGCACATTCTGGTCCAACAGCAGTGCGTAGAACATCTGAGCGGCCTCCGCACGGGTCATATTCTGGCCAGGGCCAAACGAGCCATCCGGATAGCCGGTCATATACTGAACATGGTCTTTGGTGTTCAGATAACGGTCGGTGCCGCTGTCACTGGGATCTGCGGCTCTGCGGGTAAAGATAGCTTCGATCTCATGGTCCTCATCTACATCCTCAAAGGTGTATTTGTCCACGTTCCCCACACTCTCGCCATCCACCAGGACGTCGGAGATCCGATAACCGTTGTCTGCAGAGATCCGGAAGGTCTGGTCATTCCCCTTGCGCACTTCGACTTCATTGTCGGAACCGCCGTCGGGGGTGATCTCGCCGCCTTCGCCGCAGGTCACAGTGATGATGTACTTTTTGGTGGAGGAGCTTCCGCCGCCTCCGCCTCCGCCGCTGCTGCGGCGGTCCCAGCTGGCGTACAGCGTGATATCGCTCGTGACAGGAGTATTAAAGTCGTAAGCGGTCTTCAAGGCCTTATCCACAAACCAGCCCTCAAAGGTATATCCGCTGAGAGTGGGGTTAGCAGGCTTGGCCACCTTCTCCCCCTCTTTTACGGTCTGGCTGGCAACCTTGCTGCCGCCGTTGCTGTCAAAGGTCACCGTGAAGGTCTTTTCCACAGGGGGAGCCGTCACGGGGCGAACCTCAACCCAGACCCAGCCGTCCACGATGGGCAGATCGCCGGTCCAGACCAGTTCATAGCCGGCGGGGATGTCCTTGAAGGTACTGGTGTTCACGCTGGTGGCGTCGGCAGCCACAGTGAGGGAGCCCTCGGCCACCTGCTTGTTGTTTACCACATCCCAGTAGTTCAGGCCAACGGTCTTGGTCTCGGCGTCCATAGGACGGACTTCAACCCAGACCCAGCCGTCTACGATGGGCAGGTCACCAGTCCAAACCAGCTCATAGCCGGCGGGAATGTCCTTGAAGGTGCTGGTGTTCACGCTGGTGGCGTCGGCGTCCACGGTGAGGGAGCCCTCAGCCACCTGCTTGTTGTTTACCACATCCCAGTAGTTCAGGCCAACGGTCTTGGTCTCGGCGTCCATAGGACGGACTTCAACCCAGACCCAGCCGTCTACGATGGGCAGGTCACCAGTCCAAACCAGCTCATAGCCGGCGGGAATGTCCTTGAAGGTGCTGGTGTTCACGCTGGTGGCGTCGGCGTCCACGGTGAGGGAGCCCTCAGCCACCTGCTTGTTGTTTACCACATCCCAGTAGTTCAGGCCAACGGTCTTGGTCTCGGCGTCCATAGGACGGACTTCAACCCAGACCCAGCCGTCTACGATGGGCAGGTCACCAGTCCAAACCAGCTCATAGCCGGCGGGGATGTCCTTGAAGGTGCTGGTGTTTACCATAGTGGCGTCGGCAGCCACGGTGAGGGAGCCCTCGGCCACCTGCTTGTTGTTGACGATGTCCCAGTAGTTCAGGCCTACGGTCTTAGTCTCAGCGTCCACAGGACGAACCTCAACCCAGACCCAGCCGTCCACGATGGGCAGGTCACCAGTCCAAACCAGCTCATAGCCGGCGGGAATATCCTTGAAGGTGCTGGTATTTACGCTGGTGGCGTCGGCGTCCACGGTGATTGTGAAGCTCTCGCCCACCTGAGTGTTGTTGACAGTGTCCCAATATCTTACATTTACAGGAATAGTACTTTTAATTTCTTCGACTGTAACATCCTCCTTTCCGCCATCAGTTACGAAAAAGTCGCCGGACTCCATCATCTTGTACCCCTCGGGCACGTACTGCTCCAGAATGCTCATGTTCTGGATGCCCTCAGGCAGGAAGTAGTCGCCGCCAGCGACGAACTCGCCGTCAACGGTCACAAAGCGGATGTTCATGATGACATCTTCGCTGATCTTCTCAACGGTGATGTCCTCCTGGCCGCCCGCGGTGACGGTGAAGTCGCCGGACTCCATCATCTTGTACCCCTCGGGCACGTACTGCTCCAGAATGCTCATGTTCTGGATGCCCTCAGGCAGGAAGTAGTCGCCGCCAGCGACGAACTCGCCGTCAACGGTCACAAAGCGGATGTTCATGATGACATCTTCGCTGATCTTCTCAACGGTGATGTCCTCCTGGCCGCCCGCGGTGACGGTGAAGTCGCCGGACTCCATCATCTTGTACCCCTCGGGCACGTACTGCTCCAGAATGCTCATGTTCTGGATGCCCTCAGGCAGGAAGTAGTCGCCGCCAGCGACGAACTCGCCGTCAACGGTCACAAAGCGGATGTTCATGATGACATCTTCGCTGATCTTCTCAACGGTGATGTCCTCCTGGCCGCCCGCGGTGACGGTGAAGTCGCCGGACTC
>ERZ827194.649-NODE-649-length-22593-cov-3.21808_pt1 | contig 22593 bp, 17 predicted proteins | sample MGYA00519777_ERZ827194 | MGnify/ENA primary metagenome ERZ827194 (study PRJEB31778, sample SAMEA3449277) | human gut metagenome | biome: human gut; feature: human-associated habitat; material: faeces | place: United Kingdom | collected 2010/2012 ...
AAAGTAGGTGGTAGGTGATGCGTCACCCGCATATAATAGTGCGGTCGCACGGAGCCCCTGGGAGTGGGAGCATCCGTGCCTACATCTAAGGAGGTAGCGTGGCAGAGAATACGTCTGCAGAGCAGCGGCTCGGAGGCTTCATCACCGGTGACATGGTCACCGACGTGATGTCCGGCACCCGCCGCATCGACCTGACCGACCTGGCGGCCGCCGTCGAAGTCCTGTCCGATATCGACATCCCCGCCGAGCTCCGCGACAACCTCGCGCTGTTCCTGCGTCTCGAGCGCCGCGTCTTGCGTGAGTATGACGCAAAGGTGCTCGACGTCTTCGACGAGCTCATGATGAACGTGATTCGTGCCAACGCCGGCGACCCCGGCGCCGAGGCCGATGGCGAGGCCGTGGATGCGCAGGGCATGCCCGCGAGCGACACGCCCTCCGCGTGTGCCTTCCGCGACGCCGTGGCGCTCATCGACGCCCTGCCCGTGGACCAGGCGCAGGTCATCGTCCGTGCGTTCACCGCGTTCTTCCACCTCGCCAACCTGTCCGAGGAGAACTACCGCGTGGCCCAGCTGCGCGAGCGCGAGCGCAATGTGTCCACCGAGGACGCGGTCGACCCCGCGAATGCCCTCACCGTGGCGTTCCACCAGCTCAACGAGGAGGTCGGCGGCGCCAAGGCCACCGAGCTGCTCTCACGCCTGGAGTTCCACCCGGTCTTTACCGCGCATCCCACGGAGGCGCGCCGCAAGGCCGTCGAGGGCAAGATCCGCCGCATCGCCCGCCTGCTTGAGGAGCGCCCCTACATGGGCGGCTCCGACCTGGTGGAGAACGAGCGCCACATGCTGCAGGAAATCGACGCCCTCGTGCGCACGAGCCCCATCGCTCTCAAGAAGCCCACGCCCGTCGAGGAAGCCGACACCATCATCGACATCTTCGACAGCACGCTGTTCGACACCATTCCCGTGATCTACCGTCGCTTCGACGACTGGGTCCTGGGCGAGGTTGCGGGTACGGTTCCGCCCGTGTGCCCGGCGTTCTTCCACCCCGGCAGCTGGATCGGTTCCGACCGCGACGGCAACCCCAACGTCACCGCCAAGGTGAGCCGTGAGGTCGCCGCCAAGTACTTTACGCACATGGTGCTCAAGCTCGAGGACAAGTGCCGCCACATCGGCCGCAACCTCACGCTCGAGGCTACCTACAGCAAGCCGTCGGCCGAGCTCATTAACCTGTGGAACCATCAGGTCGAGATGAGCCCTCGTTACACGGCCCGCGCCGAGCTGATCTCCGAGCACGAGCCGCATCGCGCCGTCATGCTCGTCATGGCCGACCGCCTGAACGCCACCGTCCGTCGTATCACCGACACCATGTACCACAGCGCCGATGAGTTCCTGGAGGACCTGCGCGTCGTCCAGCGTTCGCTGGCCGCCTGCGGTGCCGTCCGTGCTGCCTACGGCCCGGTCCAGACCATCATCTGGCAGGTCGAGTCCTTCGGCTTCCATATGGTCGAGATGGAGTTCCGTCAGCACTCCGTGGTGCATGCCCGCGCCCTTAAGGATATCCACGAGAACGGTATCCATGGCGACCTGCAGCCCATGACGCGCGAGGTCATCGATACCTTCCGCGCTATCGGCTCCATCCAAAAGCGCTACGGCAAGAAGATGGCGCACCGCTACATCATCTCGTTTACCAAGAGCGCTCAGCATGTGGCTGACGTCTTTGAGCTTGCCCACCTGTCCTTTGCACACGAGGAGGATGTCCCCGAGCTCGACGTGATCCCGCTGTTCGAGCAGCTCGAGGACCTCGAGGGCTGCGTCGACGTGCTCGACCAGATGCTCACGCTGCCCGTGGTACAGAAGCGCCTTGCTCAGACCAACCGCCGCATGGAGGTTATGCTGGGCTATTCCGACTCCTCCAAGGACGCCGGTCCTACCACGGCTATGCTCGCGCTGCATTCTGCGCAGGAGCGCATCGCCAAGTGGGCAGAGAAGAACGATATCGACCTGGTGCTCATGCACGGTCGCGGCGGTGCCGTGGGCCGTGGCGGTGGCCCGGCCAACAAGGCCGTGCTGGCGCAGCCCAAGGGTTCGGTCAACTGCTTCTTTAAGCTCACCGAGCAGGGCGAGGTCATCTTTGCCCGTTACGGCAACCGCACGCTGGCTCAGCGCCATGTTGAGTCCGTTGCCGCCGCAACGCTTTTGCAGTCGGCCCCGAGTGTCGAGAAGACCAACACCGAGACCACGCAGAAGTTCTGGGATATGGCCGAGAAGCTCAACGCCGCAAGCCACGAGCGCTATCTGGACCTGCTGAACACCGAGGACTTTACACCGTGGTTCTCGACCGTGACGCCGCTGACCGAGGTCGGCTTGCTGCCGATCGGCTCGCGTCCCATCCCGTGGATCTTCAGCTGGAGCCAGGCGCGCATTAACCTGGCCGCTTGGTACGGCCTGGGCACCGCCTGCGAGCAGTTGGGCGATCTTGACCAGCTCAAGGCCGCCTACCAGGAGTGGCCGTTCTTCCGCACCTTTATCGACAACATCGAGATGTCGATCGCCAAGACCGACCAGCGCATCGCCAAGATGTATCTGCACCTGGGCGACCGCCAGGATCTGTCCGAGAAGGTCTTTACCGAGATGCAGCTCACGCGTAAGTGGGTCCTTGCCATCGTCGGTGACGAGTGGCCGCTGCAGCGCCGTCGCGTGCTCGGCTGCGCCGTCCGTGTACGTAACCCCTACGTCGACGCCCTGTCCATCGCCCAGGTCCGCGCCCTTCGCGAGGTGCGTATGAACCAGGACGAGATGGCCGAGGAGAAGAAGGCCGAGTACATGAGCCTGATTCTTTCGACTGTGACCGGCGTCTCGGCAGGATTGCAGAACACGGGGTAATCGATAGCCCTGTAGTCGTCCGGGCCCGCCATTAGTTTACTTTTAGGCACGTCCTCGGACATGCAAGAAGCCCTCGCTGCGCACTTCGTGCGGCGAGGGCTTCTTGCGTCCTGCGGAGTGTGCCTAAAAGTAAACTAATGGCGGGCCCTGCGATGTCCGGTCTTCAGTGGATTACTGCTGGGGGAATAATGGCGCGCTTCGCGCGTTTTGGATGGGGTCTGTCCCGGCGGCGCGTTTGGCGCTTCGCGCCGCGCGCCTTATCGATCGGGATTGAGATGCATGTGGTGCTTCTCGCCTTACGACTGTAGCGGCCGCGGTCCCGTTTGGGGTCGCGGCCGTTTTGTTGTGGGTCAAATATGAACGTTGTGTTAATGGGTCGGTGGACGGTGGTGTTTTTCGGTGAGCGGCGTATCCTTCCAACGGTTTATCTAGTGTGTCAGTTGAAAAGGAAGAGGGCGCTCGTCATTGTTTGAATGTGAACTGCCGTTTGACCACAAGACGTTGCATCTGGAGCTCGAGGATAAGAACTTCGCGGGTGTGATGGAAGGTCATCAAAACGAGTTTAAGACCACGAAATCGCAGGAAGAGTTGGTAGAGGAGTCGCTTGCCAACCCTTATGGCTCGCCGTCGCTCGAGGAGCTTTGTGCTGGCAAGAAGGATATCGTCATCATTAGCTCCGACCATACGCGTCCCGTTCCCTCGCGTGTGACGATGCCTATTCTGCTGCATCACATCCATTCCGCTGCGCCCGAGGCGCGCGTTCGCATTCTGGTTGCTACGGGTATGCATCGTCCGTCGACGCACGAGGAGCTCGTCGACAAGTATGGCGAGGAGATCGTTGCCAATGAGGAAATCGTTATGCACGTCGCGACTGACGACAGCATGATGAAAAAGATCGGCACCCTGCCTTCTGGCGGCGAGTGCATCATCAACAAGATTGCGGCCGATTGCGATCTGCTGCTTGCCGAGGGCTTTATTGAGCCGCACTTCTTTGCTGGCTTCTCTGGCAGCCGCAAGTCCGTGCTGCCCGGCATTGCCAGCTATAAGACCATCATGTACAACCATAACGGTCAGTTTGTGAACGATTCCCATTCGCGTGCCGGCAACCTGTGCCACAACCACGTGAGCGAGGACATGTTTGCCGCTGCCGAGATGGCTCACCTTGCCTTTGTGCTTAACGTGGTGCTCAACGGCAAGCACGAGGTCATCGGCTCCTTTGCCGGCGATATCCACAAGGCGCACGAGGCTGGCTGCGAGTTCGTGAAGAGCCTTGCCGGCGTTGAGCCCGTTGAGTGCGAGATTGCCATCACCACCAACGGCGGCTACCCGCTCGACCAGAACATCTACCAGGCCGTGAAGGGCATGTGCTCTGCCGAGGCCACGCTTCCCGAGGGCGGCGTGATTATTGATGTCGCCGGTTGCGCCGACGGTCACGGTGGCGAAGGCTTCTATCACAACATCGCCGACAACGATCCGGCGGAGTTTGAGCGCGCCTGCATCGACCGTCCTAAGGACGAGACCCTGCCCGACCAGTGGACGAGCCAGATTTTCGCCCGCATCCTGGCGCATCACCCTGTGATTATGGTCACCGACCTGTGCGATCACCAGATGCTCAAGGATATGCACATGACGCCGGTCAACACTATCGAGGAGGCGCTCAAGCTCGCCTTTGAGATGAAGGGTGCCGATGCCAAGGTTGCCGTCATTCCCGATGGCCTGGGCGTTGTCGTCGCGCAGCACTAGTGCACGGCCCAAACGAATCGTTTATAACCGACAAGAAAGATAAGGTTTTATGCTTACCAAACTCCTCTGCGAATTCGGCGCAACGGCCCTCATGATCATCTTTGGCGTGGGCGTACACTGCGATACCGTGCTTAAGGGCACCAAGTATCAGGGCTCCGGCCACATGTTTGCCATCACCACCTGGTCTTTTGGCATCTCGGTCGCTCTGTTTATCTTTGGCGGCGCCGTGTGCATGAACCCCGCCATGGTGCTTGCCCAGTGCATCGTAGGCCTGGTGCCGTGGAGCAGCTGCATTCCCTTCATGATTGCCGATATGCTCGGCGGCTTTGCGGGCGCCGTGATCGCGTGGTTGATGTATGCCGATGAGTTCAAGGCTTCCGATGGCGTCGTCGACCCCATTGCCCAGCGCAACATCTTCTCGACCAACCCCACCACCGAGGGTACGAACTACGCCCGTAACTTCTTCTGCGAGGCTATCTGCACCTTTGTGTTCATCAGCGCCATCCTCGCTGCCGCTAGCCGCGCCGGCGAGAACGTTCTGATGCTCGCCATCTGCGTCGGCCTGATCGTTTGGGCCGTTGGCATGGGCATGGGCGGCATCACCGGCTTCGCCATGAACCAGGCTCGTGACCTTGGTCCTCGCATGGCCTATCAGGTGCTGCCGATCAAGAACAAGGCTGACAACAACTGGAAGTACGGCCTGCTCGTTCCTGGCATCGCTCCGTTTGTCGGTGCCGCTCTGGCTGCACTGTTTGTGCACGGTTTCTTGGGCATGTTCTAGTCCAAGGCTACATAGTTGTCCGCTGTCCGCATGGGGTAACTTCCCAGCGCGTCCTCGGACATGAAAGAACCCCCGCTGCGCACTTCGTGCGGCGGGGGGTCTTTCGTCCTGCGGAATGCGCTGGGAAGTTACCCCATGCGGACAGCTGCGGGATCTTAGTCGCGTTGGAACAAGCAACCCGACATATATATCTGAATTTGGATGGGAGGGGCTTGTTGCTGGTAGGGGCGTTGAAGTGCGAGTGACGCTTTGGGATGCGTGGCGGCCTGGGTTGGGGCGATGCTTTGGGATGAGGTTCTTACTTAGTTGAAGAGGGGTTTTATGGCTGAGAGGTAGTCTTTGGCTACGTCCTCTTTTGGGGCTTGGAAGTTGTGCCAGGCCCACCATTGGACCATTCCTACGAAGCTTGAGGCTATGTGGTGTAGTAGGAAGCTTCGGTCCATGGTGGCGGCGGGGCCGTTTGGGTCGGTAGGGACGGTTTCGGCTGCGCGCGACATGATGGTCTTGCGGAGGCAGTCGGCGAAGACGCGTGAGCCGGCGCCGGCTACGAGGGCTCGAACGCCCTGGCGGCGCTCCCAGAGGTTGTTGAGGATATGCTCGACCTGTACGAGCGGGTCATCGAGGGGCGTACCGTCATCGTCGAGGGCATGGGTGCAGATGTCGCGCACGAGCTCAGCGAGCAGGTCATCTTTGCTCTTGAAGAGGCCGTAGAACGTGGCCCGACCCACATGGGCGCGAGCAATGATGTCGCCGACGGTGATCTTGCCGTAGTCCTCCTCGCGAAGGAGCTCGGAAAACGCCGCAACGATGGCGGCACGGCTTTTTGCCTTGCGGGCATCCATGGTTATGCGTCCGCGTCAACGAGCAGGCAGCGGAGCGTACCGGAGCAACCCTCGTAGGGGCGCTTACCGGCGCCGTAGCCGACGGCCTCGATGCGGTAGCGGGCCGGCAGGTGCTCGGACGTGCGCAGCGCGGCGACGATGGCGGCGCCCGTGGGCGTCACGAGCTCGCCGGCGACCGGTGCAGGCGTGAGGGCGATATTGCCCGCCTGACACAGGTTGACGACAGCGGGGACGGGAATGGGCATGAGGCCGTGGGCGCAGCGGATGGTGCCGTGGCCCTCGGAGAGCGACTCGACTACGATGTCCTCAATACCCAGGTCGTCGAGGCAGATGGCGACAGAGCAGACGTCGACGATGGAGTCGACGGCGCCCACCTCGTGGAACATGACGGTGTCGGGCGTTTTGCCGTGAGCCTTTGCCTCGGCAGCGGCGAGTGCGGAAAAAATGGCGAGGGCGCGACGCTTGGCGCCATCGCTTAGCTGTGAACCGTCGATGATGGCGGTGACGTCCGCCAAAGAGCGGTGGTGATGGTGGTGGGCGTGATGATGGCCCTCGTGGCCATGGCCGTGGGCCTCATGCTCATGCGTGTGCTCGTGTTCGTGCTCGTCATGGTCATGATGATGGTGTTCGTGCTCATGTGCGTGCTCGGCAGCTGCTTCGTTGCCGTAGAGCCGGGCCATGTCGTGGTCGTGGTTCTCGAGCCCCTCTGCCAACTGAACGTCAAAGTCGCAGGCGTCGATGCCATGCTTGTTTACGCGCGTTACAGCGATCGAAAAGCCGTCGACCGGCAGCGTGGCGAGCTGTTCGCGCAGGTGCTCCTCGCTGGCGCCCAGGTCGAGCAGGGCCGCGACGGTCATATCGCCGCTGATGCCCGAAGTGCCGTCGATGATAAGCGTGTGCTGATGGTTGGACATGGAATGCTCCTTAACGGGCGCAGGATGTGCCGGCGCTCAGATGATTGATAAGACTTGCCTGGTAGGCGGCACCAAAGCCGTTATCGATATTGACGACCGATACGCCGCTGGCGCAGGAGTTGAGCATGGCGAGCAGCGCGGCTACGCCTCCAAAATTTGCGCCGTAGCCCACGCTGGTGGGAACGGCGATGACCGGACAGCTCACCAGACCGCCGATAACGCTCGCCAGGGCGCCCTCCATGCCGGCGATGGCGATGACCACCTGCGCCTGGGCAAGTTCCTCGGCATGCGCGAGCAGGCGGTGCAGGCCTGCGACACCTACGTCGTAGAGGCGGTCGACCTCGTTGCCATAGAATTCGGCCGTCAACGCGGCTTCCTCGGCGACGGGCAAGTCGCTCGTGCCGGCGCAGGCGACGACGATGCGTCCGTTGCCAGTAGGGGAGGGCTTGCCGCCCACGAGGGCGAGCTGTGCGTTCGGGATATATCCCAGGTCGATGCCGTTGCCGAGGAGCTCCGAGGTGCGGGCTGCTTTTTCGCTGTCCAGGCGCGTGACCAAAATGCGCTCCTGGCCTGCATCGAGAAGCGCTTCGATAATGGCGGCAATCTGCTCGGCGGTTTTACCAGCGCCGTAGACAACCTCGCCGGCTCCCTGGCGCACCCCGCGCGAAAGATCGAGCTGCGCAAAACCCAGATCGGCGGTTGGCGCCGTCTGGAGGCGCGTGAGGGCGACTGCCGGGGTGACTACTCCGTCGGCAACATCGCTCAGCAATTGCTCAAGATCTCGCTTATCCATATATGTTCCCTTCGACGGCGCAAAGTCTAGCACTCAAAGGGTATGTTTCCGAACACTAAGACAAAATTGTTCGGAAACTATAGGACAGACTGATTCTCTTGTTAGAAGGATCGACTAGTCGCGCAGGATGATGTCCATGGCGAGCATCAGGTTGCGTTCGTCGATGGCAAACGGGGCGGCCTCGCGCGTCTTGGGCTTGGCACAAAACGCGATGCCCGTGCCCGCGGCCTGAATCATGGGGATGTCGTTGGCGCCGTCACCGATTGCCACGGTGTGTGCCATGTCGACACCGCACTCAACTGCCCAGTCCAGCAGCTGGATGAGCTTGGACTCCTTGGTCACAATGTCTGCCGCCAGCTTACCGGTGAGCTTGCCGTCTACGACCTCCAGGCGGTTCGCTAGACAAAAATCGATGCCCGCAGCGGCCACGATCTTATCGGCGACCTCGTGGAAGCCGCCGCTTACCACGCCGACCTTCCAGCCCTTGCTGTGCGCCGAGCGCACAAGCTCCAGCGCGCCGGGGGTAAATGTCACACGCTCAAAGGTGCGCTCGAACACACTCTCGTCCAAACCGGCAAGCAGCCCCACGCGCTCCTCGAGCGCTTGCTTAAAGTCCAGCTCGCCGCGCATAGCGCGTTCAGTGATCTGTGCCACCTGCTCGCCCACGCCGGCCTCCTCGCCCAACAGGTCGATGACCTCCTGGTTGATGAGCGTGGAGTCGATATCCATAACGATGAGGCGTGCAGTCATGGCGGGCCTTTCCGAGTGCAGTTGTATTGGGGCACATTGTCGCACGCGGCGCGCCTTGGCGACGGCCACGGTGCGTCAATTGTTTCGTCTCCGTCAAGTCTTTGGACAGGAGCTACTTTTTCGCGGCACATCGACGCGGGTGCGATAAGATAGAACGCCATGTCCGGCTGCGCGGTTTACGCAGGCTGGGCAAATCTGTACGACGCCGCCCGGAACGACACGGGGCGGCACAGATCCATAAAGGAGGATCACTGGTATGAGCCAGACCCGTCCCATCGACGAGCATTCCATGCACACCCGTACCTGCGGCGAGCTTCGCCGCGAGAATGTGGGCGAAGAGGTCACCCTCACCGGTTGGGTGAGCCGTCGCCGCGACCACGGCGGCCTTATTTTCTGCGACCTTCGCGACCGCGAGGGCATCACGCAGCTCACCTTCGACCCCGAGCACTCCGACGGCGATGCCTTTAAGATCGCCGAGACCATGCGTCCCGAGTGGCCCATCAAGATCCACGGCGTTGTGCGCGCCCGTGGCGAGGAGACTACCAACACCAAGCTCGCGACCGGCGAGATCGAGGTCCTGACCGACCACGCCGAGGTTCTCAACACGTCCGTCACCCCGCCGTTCCAGATCGAGGACGGCATCGAGACCAGCGAGGACACCCGCCTGCGCTATCGCTATCTGGACCTCCGCCGTCCCGAGATGATGGCCAACCTCAAGCTGCGCTCCGACTTTACCTTTGCCATTCGCGAGGCACTGCACAACCGTGAGTTCATGGAGGTCGAGACGCCCTCCCTGTTCAAGTCCACGCCCGAGGGCGCCCGCGACTTCATCGTTCCCAGCCGCATCCAGCCGGGCAACTTCTACGCCCTGCCGCAGTCCCCGCAGCTTCTGAAGCAGCTGCTCATGGTCGGTGGCGTCGAGCGCTACTACCAGGTTGCCAAGTGCTTCCGCGACGAGGACCTGCGTGCCGACCGTCAGCCCGAGTTCACCCAGGTCGATATCGAGATGTCCTTCGTGGACCAGAACGATGTCATGAGCGCGCTCGAAGAGGTTCTTGCCGATGCCTTCGGTCGCATGGGCGTCGAGATGCCCACGCCGCTGCGTCGCATGGACTACTGGGAGGCCATGGACACCTATGGCTCCGACAAGCCCGATACCCGCTATGGCATGCACCTGGTCGACCTGACCGACATCTTTGCCAACTCCAAGTTCAAGGTCTTTGCGACCGCCGCAAATGAGGAGGGCTCTGTCGTCAAGGCCATCAACGCTAAGGGCGCCGGTGCCTGGGCACGTGCCAAGATCGATAAGCTCGCCGGCGTGGCCTCCACGTTTGGCGCCAAGGGCCTGGCATGGATCGCCTTCCGCGAGGACGGCTCCATCAACAGCCCCATCGTCAAGTTCTTCTCGGACGAGGAGATGGCCGCTCTGCGCGAGCGCATGGACGTCGAGCCCGGCGACCTTGTGATGTTCGCCGCCGGCCCGCGCCTGCTCTCTGATGAGATCCTGGGCGGTATGCGTTCGCACATGGCCAATGCGCTTGAGATCAAGCGCGAGGGTCACGACTTCCTGTGGGTCGTCAACTTCCCGCTGTTCCATTGGGACGAGGATCGCAAGGCCTATGCTGCCGAGCACCAGCCCTTTACCCTGCCGACCGAGACCGACATCGCCAAGATCGAGGCCGATCCCCTGGCAGCCGGTTCGTGCACCTACGACTTTGTCATGGACGGCTTTGAGGCCGGCGGTGGCGGTATGCGTATCCACAACGCCGAGATGCAGATGTCCATGCTCAAGCTCCTGGGCTTTACCGAGGAGCGCGCCGAGTCTCAGTTCGGCTTCCTCATGGAGGCCCTCAAGTTTGGTGCGCCCCCGATGGGCGGTTTCGCTCTGGGGCTGGACCGCGTGTGCATGCTGCTTACCGGTTCCGACTCCATCCGCGACGTCATGGCGTTCCCCAAGACGGCCAGCGGCTCTGACCTTATGTCGGGCGCCCCGAGTGCCGTTAGCGGTGCCCAGCTCAAGGACGTCAGCCTGCGCCTGATGTAGGCGAGCGGCTACATATTGCCCGTAACGAGGGAAGGACGCGTGCCTTCCCTCGTTTTTTATGCGCCGAGGTTGAGAGGGCTTGGGATGACCGGGCGTCGCGGAAAGCGCGACCCAGAATTCGGCAAAATAATGGGGCACAGTTTCCGGTTGAGCTGTCTAACGGAAACTGTGCCCCAGAACGAGCGCTCAAAACGGGACAGGCTTTCCGCAACAACTGTCTGGCGAAAAGCCTGCCCCAGTTTCTTATAGCGAGTCTCTCTGGATCAGCTGCATGTGCATCACGGAGGTGGTTGGCTCGGCACCCTTAATCATGTCGAGCGCAATGTTGGCGGCCATGTGGCCTTCTTCGCGCAGGGGCTGGCGGACGGTCGTGAGCGCGGGGACGCAGCGCGTCGCAATCTCGTGATCGTCGAAGCCGACGACAGAAACGTCCGCCGGAACGGATAGGCCTGCCTCGTTGAGTGCGGTGATGACGCCAGCCGCGATACGGTCCGATCCGCAGAGCACGCCATCGAAAGCGATCTCGCGCGCGAGGATCTGGTGCATGGCCTGATAGCCGTCTCCGTTGTTCCAGCCGGTATAGATAACGTTTGCGTCTGGGAGGTCTTCGCCCAAGACGGCGCGGTAGCCGCGCAGGCGGTCGACAACAGCGGGGTTGTCTTGCGGTCCCAACACGGCGACGATATCTTTGCGCCCGCGCTCCTTCATGGCGAGTGCCGCAAAGTGTCCGCCCTCTTCGTCGTCTGAATAGACCGTCGAAAACACATCGCGATAGGGGTGGCCCTCGAGCTGGCCGCACAACACGGTGGGTACGCCCAGCTCGCGCAGTACCTCGAGCAGCTCGCTGCCCTTGTAGGGGGAGACGTCGATCACGGCGTCGAACGAGCGGCGCTCAAAGTGCTCGCGTGCGCGGTTGCGCTCATGCGTAGAAGACGCCTGCAAGATAACGGGCAGATAGGACGACTCCGACAGTTCCTCGGTAATGCCGCTCAAAAACTCGCTATAGGTGGGGTCGCTGAAGAGTTCACTCAGGGGCTCGGTCACGAGTACGGCGATGATTTCCGTGCGCCCGACAGCGAGCGCTCGGCCACGAGCGTTGGGGACAAAATTGACTTCCTTGGCCGCCGCGCGGACGCGCTTTTTGGTTTCCTCGCTAATGCGGGGCGAATCGTTGAGAGCGCGCGATGCCGTGGAGCGCGACACGCCGGCAGCTGCGGCAACCTCGGCAAGCGTAGGTGCGGTGCGAACTGGTTGGGTCATGGCGTCTCCTGGAAAATGCGGTCGATGTTGTCGCTGATACGGGCTGGTGCGGATACAGCTTACTATAGTGCGCCTGAACAGCGTTCATGATATCCGGTGACCGGTGTCGTTTTGCAACCAAGCCGCAATCGAATACGTCTCGTATGGGTGAGATATCAGCGGGCGTGGCGGTTGCCTACGAGCTTAAGAACGATGTCTTGTGCTGTGTTTCGATACTCAGGGTGACATAAGTGTCGCGGTTGTACAACCGGTTGCACCGTTAACCCGGTCAAATCGAGCGTTCAGCGGACAACCGGTTGCACAGCTTTTTGCATCGCCCGTAAGATAAGGACAACCGGTTGCACAAGAATCACTACGATGACGAAGGAGCATCACCATGGACGCCATTAACGATTGGGAAAACCAAGCGCTCACCCACAGGAACCGCCTGGCACCCCATGCGTACTTTATGGGCTACGAGACCGCCGATCTCGCTGCAACGTACAGCCGTGAGCTGTCGCGCGGGTTTGTCCAGCTGTCCGGCTCGTGGCAGTTCCGCCTCTTTGAGGGCCCCGCTGCCGTCTCCAACGAGGAACTCTCCACGTACAAGCCCGGGTGGGATCACGTGGAGGTTCCGCACCTGTGGCAGGTGGACGGCTATGGCAACCTTGCCTACACCGACGAGGGTTTCCCGTTCCCGGTGGACCAGCCGTTCGTTCCCTCCGACGACCCCACGGGCGTCTACCAGCGCATCGTCAACCTTCCCGCCGTTCCTGCCGGCGCTCGCGAGATCATTCGCTTTGACGGCATCGAGAGCTATGGCGAGCTGTACGTCAACGGCCAGTTTATCGGCATGACCAAGGGCTCGCGCCTGTCCGCCGAGTTCGACGTGACCGACGCGCTCGTCGAGGGTGACAACCTGTTTGCGGTCAAGGTTCTGCAGTACAGCGATGGTAGCTACATCGAGGACCAGGATATGTGGTGGGCCTCGGGCATCTTCCGCGATGTGTACCTTATGCAGCGCCCCGCCGCGCACCTGGTCGACTTTAGGTTCCGCACGCACCGCGAGGGCGATACCGCTCTGATTACGCTCGATACGGTGGCCGAGGGCGCTACCCGCGTCGTGTATACGCTCAGCGATGGCGAGAACGTGGTGGCTACGGGTGAGTGCATCGACGGCCATGCCGAGTGCAGCGTGACCGATGCCCACTTCTGGAACCCCGAGGACCCCTTCCTCTATGACCTTACGTTTGAGGTCTACGACGGTGACCAGGTCAGCGAGTACGTTCCGCATCGCCAGGGTCTTGCCGAGGTGACGGTCGAGGGCAATCATATCTACCTCAACGGCACTTACTTTAAGATGCATGGCGTCAACCGCCACGATCACGACGATCACAAGGGCCGCGCCGTGGGCCTCGATCGCATGCGCCGCGACCTGGAGCTCATGAAGCAGCACAACATCAACGCGGTGCGCACGTCCCACTACGCCAACGACCCGCGCTTTTACGAGCTGTGCGACGAGTATGGCATCATGCTGGTCGCCGAGACCGATATGGAGAGCCACGGCTTCGAGAATATCGGCAATATCGCCCTGGTCACCGACGACCCGGCATGGGAGCCGGCCTACGTCGACCGCATTGAGCGCCTGGTGATGCAGGAGCGCAATCACGCCTGCATCATTATGTGGTCGATGGGCAACGAGAGCGGCTATGGCTGCAACATCCGTGCAATGTATGCCAAGGCTCACGAGCTCGATGGTCGTCCGGTCCACTACGAGGAGGATCGCAACGCCGATACCGTCGACGTTATCTCCACCATGTACTCCCGCGTGTCGCAGATGAACGACTTTGGTGAGCATCCATTCCCCAAGCCGCGCATCAACTGCGAGTACGGTCACTCCATGGGCAACGGCCCCGGAGGCCTGTCCGAGTATCAGGAGGTCTTCGATCGCTGGGATTGCATCCAAGGCCAGTTTATCTGGGAATGGTGCGACCACGGTTTGGCTGCTGTGACCGAGGACGGTGTTGCCTACGATATGTATGGTGGCGACAACGGCGATTACCCCAACAACAGCAACTTCTGCATCGATGGCATGGTGTTCCCTTGGCAGCAGCCGAGCCCGGGCCTCACTGAGTATGGTCAGGTTATCTGCCCGGTTCGCATGGCCTACGATGCCGAGGCGGGCGAGCTGACCGTCACCAACAAGCGTTGGTTTACCACCCTCGAGGATGTTTGCCTGTCGGCGGAGACCCTGGTGGACGGCGACGTGGTTTGCCGCAAGACGCTCATGCCCGGTGCGGTTGCCCCCGGCGAGTCCGTCCAGCTTCCGCTGGTGATTCGCGAGGTCGCGGTAGGCGAGACCCTACTGACTGTGCGCGCCTACACCATGGCCGCTCACGTCTGGTGCGAGCCGATGTTCCAGCTGGGCGCAAGCCAGTTTGCCATCGCAAACCATCCGGCGCCAGCCATCGCGGCTCCCACTCGTCCTGAGCTTACGGTCGAGGAGACCGAGCAGGAGATTCGCATTCACTCCCTCAACAGCGAGCTGACCTTCAGCAAGGTCAACGGTACCGTGAGCGAGTGGAAGGCATCCGGCCGCGACGTCATGACCTCCGGTCCCCAGGTTGGTTTTTGGCATCCGCTCGTCGACAACCACGCCCAAGAGTATGACTCCCTGTGGAAGGACAACTTCATCGATGTGATGCAGACGTCCACCCGCAAGGTTTCTTGGAAGCAGGACGGCAATGCGGTCGTCGTTACCGTGAACCAGCGTATCGCTCCTCCCGTCCGCGCGTTCGGCATGCGCGTTGAGCTCGTCTACACCGTGCTTCCGAGCGGTCGCGTCGACCTCAAGGTTTCCGGCGAGCCCTACGGCGACTATTCGGACATTATCCCGCGCATCGGCATCTCCTTCGAGGTTCCCGGTTGTGATCGTGCCGTCGAGTGGTATGGCCACGGCCCGGGCGAGAACTATCCGGACTCGCTGCGCGCCAACCCGGTCGGTCATTACCGCACTACGGTTGACGACATGTTTACGCCCTACGTTATGCCTCAGGACTGCGCCAACCGCGAGGGAACCCGCTGGGTTGCCCTGCGCTCTAGCCACGGTGACGGCGTGCTGGTGACCCGTCCAGCCGACGCCGCTTCCAACCCGTTCTCGTTCTCCGCATGGCCCTATAGCTGCGAGGCTATCGATAACGCCAAGCATGTCTACGATCTTGTCCCGGGCGACACGGTTACGGTCAACATCAACGACCAGCTGCTCGGCCTTGGCTCGAACTCTTGGGGTTCCGAGGTGCTCGATTCCTATCGCACCCGTTTTGAGAGCTTCAGTTTTGAGGTGTCCCTGCGACCGCTGACGTCTGCCGATCTGGCTCAGGCGCTGGCACCCATTAAGGAGGCATAAGTCATGCATGTCTTTAATTCGCGTGCTGATTTCGACGCCCAGATGAAGTCCGTCAAGAAGTGGATGCGTACCGGACAGGCGCTCGACGGCGTTTCTGAACTGCAGCACGATGTGGCGTACTCTATCGGCGACTCGCTGGTGTATTGGTGGGTGAACGCCCACGAGGCGGCTACTGCCGATCTGGTCGGTCACCGTCGCTACCATGCCGTGCTCGCCCCGCTCGACGGCGATCTGACCGTCGAGGTGGCTTCCAAGGCCGATCTTACCTGTACGCGCGCTTACAGTGATATCGACGATCGCGAGCGCTTTGAGGGTGCGGGGGAGACCGTGACGATTCCCGCCGGCGGCGTTGCCGTCGTCGAAATTGACGAGGCCTACCGTGTTATCGCCGAGGCTTCGGATCCCCGCGTCGTGGTACTGCACGTGACGGTCGAAGGTTATTCCTTCCCCAACAAGTAGTATTCGTCCGTTTGGACGTTTGCTTCGCGCTGTTAAGGGAGATGGCTTTGTTGACTCCCTTTTCCCCATTTCCCTTAGCAGGTGCGCCGTCCGTGTTTGCACTTGCAGCTCGGACGGTTTTAGATGACATTTAACAGATGATTGGGAGGGCTTATGAGCTCTGAAAAACGAGGAACGATTGGTTCGTTCGCTCTGCTGGGCATGACGGTCGCCGCCGTGTTCGGTATCAAGAACATCATCAACAACAACGCGGCCATCGGCTTGGCAGCTGCGCCGTCGTTCTTCTTCGCCACGCTTTTGTACTTTGTCCCCTATACCTTGGTTACCGCCGAGTTCGTCGGCCTCAACAAGGACTCCGAGTCTGGCGTGTACGCATGGGTTAAGACCTCGATGGGTGGTCGCTGGGCGTTCCTGACGGCATTTAGCTACTGGTTCGTTAACCTGTTCTTCTTTGCGTCCGTCCTGCCCAACGTCATCATCTACGCGAGCTACGTGTTCTTTGGTGCCAACGCCGAGCTTTCGCAGCTGTGGATCACCATTATCGAGATCGTCGTCTTTGCTATCGCCACGTGGGTTTCGACCAAGGGCGCTAAGTGGATCGGCTCCATTTCCTCCTTCGGTTCGACCGCGGCTCTCGGCCTGACCGCCGTGTTCATCCTGCTGTCCCTGGCTGCTGCCTTTGGCGGCGTTGAGTTCGCTACGGCTCCTACTCCCGCTAACATGGCTCCCGACATGAGCAACTTCGCAACTGCGTGGGGCTTCTTCGGTACGCTTGCCTGGATCATCCAGGGCGTTGGCGGCGCTGAGTCTGTCGGCGTGTTCCTTAACGACCTTAAGGGCGGCGTCAAGGCCTTCGTGCGCACCGTCGTTATCGCCGGCCTGACCATCGGCCTTCTGTATGCAGGCGCTTCGCTGCTGGTTAACCTGTTCATCCCCGAGGGCGGCGTTGCCATCTCCACCGGCATCTTCGACGTGTTCGGCGCTGTCTTTGCCCACTTTGGCATTCCCATGGAAGTGTCCACGCGCGTCATCGGCCTGATCCTTCTCGCCGCTACGCTGGGCTCCCTTATGATGTGGACCTCCGCTCCCATCAAGGTCTTCTTCACCGAGATCCCCAAGGGCGTCTTTGGTAGCAAGATCGTCGAGCTCAACGAGCATGGCATTCCTGCCCGCGCCGCTTGGCTGCAGTTCGCCATCGTCGTCCCCATCCTAATCATCCCTGCTTTGGGCTCCGGTAACCTCGACGACCTGCTCATGATCGTCACCAACATGACTGCTGCCACCGCTCTGCTCCCGCCGCTGCTGATTTTGCTTGCCTACTTTATGCTGCGCAAGAACTTCGACGCTGCTCCCCGTGGCTTCCGCATGGGCTCGCGCAGCTTTGGCCTGGTCGTTGCCGCCTTCCTGCTTGTGGTCTTCTGCTTCGTGCTTATCTGCGGCACCATTCCGCTCGATCAGCCGCTGTGGCTGACGCTGGTCTACAACGTTGGCGGCGTGGTTGTCTTCCTGGGCCTTGCCGTGATGTGGTACAACCGCTACATCAACCGCCTGCGCGAGACCGATCCCGAGGCTGCCGAGAGCGAGCTGCGCCCCTCCGTCCTCGACATGATGGAGTAGCGGCTAGGATTAATCTGCGGCTGTGGAATAAATCGATTCCCTTTCCTAAGGAGGGGCCTTACGAGTCCCCTCCTTTTGTGTTTTGGGGCATGGTTTTGGACCCCGTGTTCAAAAAATGCCAAATATGAGTACTGTTGCAAAAGAGGTGTCATATTTTTCGGACTGCTCTGAGCGAAAATGGGCTCAAAATCAATTTATCTAACCCCCTGTAAAGGGCGTTTGACGGCTTTCAACCTCTTCGAATCGCTCAAAGTAGGCCATTTGCTCTCGATTTTGCTGCTACTAAATTGGTGACAGTACTCATATTTGCCACTTTTTGCCCACGAGGTGTTCAGAGGAGCTCTCGACAAGCATCTAACGCTACAATAGCTACCACGTGGCTGGGTTTGCCGGCCGAATGTGCGATGTCGTGGGAGGGGACATGGTCGAATTTACGAAGACGATTAAAGATCCGTTGGGATTGCATGCCCGCCCGGTTGCGCTGCTCTATGACATTATCGCCAAGCATCGTAGCGACGTGTCGGTTTCGATTGGCAATCGTCATGTCGATGGCCGCGACGTTATAGGGCTCATGGCACTCTGTGGCGAATGTGGCGAGGACATCGTGTTCCGCGTTTCGGGCGTGGATGAGGCCTCGTGCGTTACGTCGATTAGAAACCTCTCGCTTTAAGCATGACGGGGCGCGGCAAAGGATAGCTCTTTGCCGCGCCTTTTTGTTTCGTATAGAAAACTATTTCGAAATCTGAATGGGAACCCTTTCCAAAAAGTTAACCACGTGTTAGTTTACTAAAGCGAACATAGACGTGGTTAACTTTTATCGCGTCGATGTTGAGGACGAACTGACGTTAGGAGCAACTCATGTCTTGCGGACCGCAGATGCCGGCCATGCCGCTTTCGATGGTAAAAGCGGGCGAAACCGTGCGCGTGTCTCGTGTAAAGGGCAATGAGGACATGAAACACCACCTCAAGGACCTCGGCTTTGTCGAGGGCAACGAAATCCACGTGGTGAGCTCGAGTGGTGCCAATATCATCGTCACGGTGCTGGGCGCGCGCTTTGGCATCGATTCCAAGGTTGCCATGCACATCATGACCGTCGGTTAGTCTGCAGCATTTCATAAAAACCGAAAGGGGGACAAGAGGATGAAGACGTTGGGTGACGTTAAGGTGGGCGAGAGCTCCACCATCGTCAAACTTCACGGTGAGGGTGCGCTTCGCCGCCACCTTATGGACCTGGGGCTCATCAAGGGCACTTCGTTCAAGGTCGTGAAGGTTGCACCGCTCGGTGATCCGGTCGAGATCAACGTGCGCGGCTACGAGCTTTCCATCCGCAAGGAGGAGGCCGCCGTCGTCGAGGTCCAGTAAGGACTCTCGGCGCATATTTCTGCAGATAAAGTTAGGTTTTTCTAACTTAATGCAGCATCTTTGAAGCACATTATCCAGCCTGCGCGGAGAAAGCAGCGCAGGCACACAAGGAAGAAGGATTGAATGGCGGATTCTCAGATCCATGTCGCGCTGGCGGGTAACCCCAACTGCGGCAAGACCACGCTTTTCAACCTGATCACCGGCGCCAACGGCTACGTTGGCAACTGGCCCGGCGTCACGGTTGAGAAAAAGGAAGCCAAGCTCCTAAGCGACAAGAACGTTACCATCACGGACCTCCCCGGCATCTACTCGCTTTCCCCCTACAGCCCCGAGGAGCAATGCTCGCGCGATTACCTCATGAGCGGCGAGCCCGATGTTGTCGTCCAGGTGGTCGACGCCACCAACCTCGAGCGCAACCTGTACCTGGCGCTTCAGGTTATCGAGACCGGCCTGCCCGTGGTCGTTGCCCTCAACATGGCCGACTTGGTCGAGAAGAACGGCGATAAGATCGACACGGACAAGCTCTCCAAGAAGCTCGGCTGCCCGGTCATGATGATCTCCGCTCTTAAGAACAAGGGCATCAAGGAGCTCTTCGAGCAGGTCAAGAAGTCCGCTGCTTCCAAGGGCCAAGTGCCGGAGCACAAGTTCGACTCCTCCATCGAGGACGTTCTGGACCACATCGAGAACAACCTGCCGGCAAGCGTTCCCGCCAACAAGCGCCGCTACTATGCCGTCAAGCTGTTCGAGCGCGATGCGGACGCCTGCAAGCTCATCAACCTCACCAGGGAGAAGGCCGCTCGCGTCGAAGAGCTGGTCGCCCAGTGCGAGCAGGATTGCGATGACGACGCCGAGTCCATCATCACCGGCGAGCGCTACGGCGTTATTGCCCACATCATCGATGAGTGCCTCACCAAGGCTCCGGCCAAGATGAGCACTTCCGAGAAGATCGACCGCGTGGTTACCAACCGTATCCTGGGTCTGCCGATCTTTGTGGTCATCATGTTCTGCGTGTACTACATCGCCGTTTCCACCCTGGGCGGCACGGTGACCGACTTCACCAACGACCAGCTCTTCGGTACCGACGGTTGGTACGTGCTCGGTCAGGGCCGCGATGCCTACGACGCGGCCGTCGAGGCTGCGGGCGACGACGCTGATTCGGTCGATCCGGCTCAGTATGGCCCCTATGTTCCCGGCATTACCACCATGGTGCACGATGCCCTCGTGGCGGGTGGCACCGAGGACGGCGGTCTGGTCGATTCGCTGGTCTGCGACGGCATCGTCGGCGGCCTGGGCGCTATCTTCGGCTTCGTCCCGCAGATGTTCCTGCTGTTCGTCATGCTGTCCTTCCTGGAGGACTGCGGCTACATGGCCCGCGTTGCCTTCATCATGGACCGCGTGTTCCGCCGCTTTGGCCTGTCCGGTAAGTCGTTCATCCCCATGCTCGTGTCTTCGGGCTGCGGCGTCCCCGGCGTCATGGCTACCAAGACCATCGAGAACGAGAAGGACCGCCGCATGACGGTCATGACTACCACGTTCATCCCCTGCGGCGCTAAGCTGCCGATCATCGCCCTGCTCATGGGTTCCATCATCGGCGACTCTTCCACCACCGCGGCGTGGATCAGCCCGCTCTTCTACTTCCTGGGCGTCTTTGCCGTCATCGCCTCGGGCCTTATGCTCAAGAAGACAAAGCTCTTCGCCGGTCGCCCGACGCCGTTCGTTATGGAGCTTCCCGCCTACCACTTCCCGGCGATCCGCTCTTGGGCGCTGCACGTGTGGGAGCGCTGCTGGGCCTTTATCAAGAAGGCCGGCACGGTCATCTTCGCGTCCACTGTCGTGGTTTGGTTCCTGTCCAACTTTGGTAGCTACAACGGTTCCTTTGGCTTCCTGCCTGCGATGGACGGCATCCCCGAGGAGTTCATGGACTACTCCGTGCTTGCCATGCTGGGCAACCTGGTCGCCTGGATCTTCGCCCCGCTCGGCTTTAGCACCTGGCAGGCCACCGCACTGACTGTCTCTGGCCTCGTCGCCAAGGAGAACGTCGTCGCCACCGCCGGCTCGCTGCTGTCCGTCGCCGATGCGGGCGAGACCGACCCGAGCCTGTGGACCGCGTTTGCCGGCATGTTCCCCACCATGGGCGCTTGCGTTGCCTTCGGTGCCTTCAACCTGCTGTGCGCTCCGTGCTTTGCCGCCATTGGCACCATCCGCAACCAGATGGACTCTGGCAAGTGGACCGCGATTGCCATCGGCTACGAGTGCGCCTTCGCTTGGGTGATCGGCCTGTTCATCAACCAGTTCTACAACTTGCTTGTTCTTGGACAGTTTGGTATCTGGACGATTGTGGCCATCGTGCTGCTGGTTGCGATGCTCTTCCAGATCTTCCGTCCCATGCCCAAGCATGCATGGACCGACGAGGACGAGACCAACACTGCTTCCGCCGCAGTTTCCGCTTAAGTCCGAATAAGGATTAACCCCTTTCCACGAGCCCGGGTGTCCCAGCGACACTCGGGCTTTTTGGTGGGGGAGATATGGCGTTTCCGCAGATAAAACCGACCAAAATAAAACGTCCCTATTTGGTAGGTGGAGAATGGGGTAAAGTAAGTGATGGCTAACTAGAGGAGGCTTGCTATGGCACCTATCGATATTGTTGTACTGGCTGTTATCGGTATTGCGTTTGTCGCCGTGTGCGTGCGTATCTACCGCAAGGGCACCTGCGCCGACTGCGCTCAGGGTGGCGTTTGCACGGGGCATTGCTCCAACAAAAAGACGTGCGCCGCGCTGAAAGGCGTCGACAAAATCGCCGAAGACTTGGGCCGCGGTATTAAATAAGGTCTAGGCATCCAAGCGCCTCGCGAGCATCCGTTCGCGGGGCGCTTTGCACATTTGGGGGCGAGCGCGGCGAGTTGAAGAGTGATTTTGGGGTATCGTTACCTGTACTGTTAATTGGCAACTTATCTATAACGGAGTATCCCCATGAGCGCTCGCGTAACCATGAAGGACATAGCCGCCGAGCTTGGCGTTTCCATCAATACCGTGCACAAGGCCCTGACGGGTAAAGCCGGCGTGAGCGAATCCGTGCGCTCCAAGGTGAATGCTAAGGCCGAGGCCATGGGTTACCATCGCAATACGAGTGCCTCGAGCCTGCGCCGCAAGGATATCAACCTGGTGTTTTGCCTGCCCCGCGCATCGCGCGAGGGAGCGTACTTTTTCCGTTACCTGTGGGAAGGCTGCAACCGCTTTGAGCAGGAGGTCATCGACCGGGGCATTACGGTTGAGCGTGTTGAATTTGGCGTGGGTGGCTACGCTGATGCGCTCGAGCAGATTGATGAGCGCCTGCAGGTAGGCGAGAAGATTGATGGCCTGCTTGCCTATGTTCCGAGCGATGACCGCGCAACCGAGCTTTTGAGGCAGATTGCCGAGGCGGGTGTGGCGATCGAGCTCGTCGATGGCGACCGACCGCACCTCGATCGCCTGGGTGCCAGTCTGGCAGACTATTCCGCGGCGGGCAGTCTTATGGCAGAGCAGGCGGCAAACCTGGTTCACGCTTCTGGGGCTGACGCCCGCGTGCTCCTGTTGGCGGGCGACCCCTATACCGATTCACACTATCTGACCGCCCGCGCCTTCCATAATTACTTGCGCGAACGTGATATTCCATGGCAGGTTGAGGATCTTGCCGGCGCCCATGCGCAAGTCAAACAGCTCGAGCGCGAGCTTGAGCAGCGCTTGAGTGCGCCGGATGCTCCCGAGCTCATCTGTAGCGTTTTTGC
>ERZ827194.658-NODE-658-length-22402-cov-15.4376_pt1 | contig 22402 bp, 10 predicted proteins | sample MGYA00519777_ERZ827194 | MGnify/ENA primary metagenome ERZ827194 (study PRJEB31778, sample SAMEA3449277) | human gut metagenome | biome: human gut; feature: human-associated habitat; material: faeces | place: United Kingdom | collected 2010/2012 ...
GATAAGATTGCAGAAATTCCTTCACGTTTTCTGCATTCTTATTATCTTCCCGTGCTACCAGAATATTCACATACGGCGAATTCTTATCTTCAATAAATACGCTGTCGTGCACCGGAGAAAGCCCGGTCTGCTGAATGTAAGTGGTGCTGATAATCGCCACATCAACTTTGGGATCATCCAGTACGCGCGGGAGCTGCGCCCCCTCGAGTTCCATAATCTGCAAATGACGAGGATTCTCGGTTATATCCAGCGCGGTAGGTAGTAACCCTTTTCCCTCTTTCAGAGTAATTAGCTTCTCTTTTTGCAACAGTAAAAGCGCGCGACCAAGGTTGGTCGGGTCGTTGGGGATCGCCACTGTCGCGCCTTCTTTTATTTGCGCCACGGTTTTGATTTTTTTGGAATAACCCGCCATGGGGAAGACAAACGTATTTCCCACCGCTACCAGTTTATAACCATGCGCCTGATTATCTTGTTCAAGAAAGGGTCGATGCTGGAAGACGTTCGCATCAAGCTCGCCATGATTTGTCGCATCGTTCGGTAGCAACGAACCGCTAAATCCTACCAATTCAACATCGAGGCCATATTTCTCTTTTGCCACCTTTTTAGCGACTTCCGCGACATCTTGTTCTGCGCCATTAATAACGCCCACTTTAATGTGCTTTTCATCGCTGCTGCTCTGGTCGCAACCTGCCAGCAGAATTCCTGCCAGTAATAATGCGCCCCCCGCCCGTAGATGATGTGTTGTCAGTTTCACTTTTTTATCCTTTTTTTAATCGTTAACTGACTATAATGGCAAGATCACTACGATTTAAAAAACGAAAAGCTATCGAATAGAAGAAAAAGGTATATAAAACTGGCACTTCTTACTGACCACGCAAACACCTTTCGTACAGCATGATGAGAGCGGCAAAAGCAAACTACACTTATGCTTCATTCGATGCACATTTGCAGAAGGTTGCAGCTATGAAGCCAACGATGCTACTCATGATTACCGTATTCCTGACTTTCCCAGCCATTTCTCAGGCCGAATCGCCATTCAGTTCTCTACAGTCGGCAAAAGAAAAGACCACGGTATTGCAAGATTTACGTAAAATTTGCACGCCACAGGCGTCATTATCAGACGAAGCGTGGGAAAAATTAATGTTGTCTGATGAGAATAACAAACAACATATCCGCGAAGCTATTGTGGCGATGGAGCGTAATAATCAGAATAACTACTGGGAAGCGCTGGGTAAAGTGGAATGCCCGGATATGTGAATTTCGCACACCTCCGCGCTCAGGCCAGCAGCCGCTGACGTACGCTCGCACATCAGTAAATCACCTGCTTTTTCAAATTCCAATCAAAATTGCACCCGTTCATCAGGATTGTGGAGGAATTTCCCTCTACATTGTTTTCATTTCATCACATAGAAAATCTTATCTCATTGAAACAATACTTGTTTTTAATGCAGAAAAGGAAGCCCAACGGATGGGCATAAAAATGAGCGAATTTTGATATCACCACCCTCTAAAAAATGGTGAAGTCTGAACAAAGAATGTTCGAAAGGAGAGAGTAGAGATGGAAAGCGCAAATCTGGATTTAGAAGAAAATAAAGAAATTGCCAGTAAGTTCGAACGTGCATTAGGTATGGGAGCAACACTTGCAGAGCTGCATGGCATTACTCCGGATACCCTTGAAGGCGTTTATGCTTACGCTTATAACTTTTATGAAAAAGGAAGACTTGACGAAGCTGAGCTCTTTTTTAAATTTCTCTGTATTTATGATTTCCAAAATTATAACTATTTAAAAGGATATGCCGCCGTCTGTCAGTTGAAGAAAGATTATCAAAAGGCATTCGACATGTATCATATCTGTTTAATGCTATCTCCCGATAACGATTTCTCTTTGATTTATTATATGGGCCAGTGCCAGATGGGCTTAAAAAACACTAAAATGGCCACGGAGTTATTTAATACAGTCGTAACCTACAGCCAAAATGAAAAAGTTAAAGAGATGGCTACTGCTTATCTTGAACTCTTGACAGCCAATACCGAAGAGGAAGTTCAAACAGAGTGAGTCGGCAAAATGAACATAAACGGAAAAAACTCTTCTTTTACGCATGAAGAGTTAATCAGGAAATATCATGAGGAAGCCCCGGTTGATTTAAAAAATAACCATGGCGATAAAATAAATGAGAAGAATAACAATAAACACATTACTTACTTTCCCGTTGATGCCATTTTAGATGGGAATAAACATCTGCCATGAGTTAAATAAAAAAGAATTAATTACACCCGATGATAGCTTAAAAAGGAGGTGAATTATGTCGGCACCGATTACGGGACAAACGATCACGTTTGAACAAATCAGCGAAACATTGCGCACACAGTATAGCGATGCGGAAAAAAGACTGCAGGACAGCAACAAAACGCAAGTTGATCCCATGCGGCTTAATAAAAACCCGAAGTCCCTTGATAACGATATTCGCACTCGTCTTGAAAACAAACCTATGCTTGCTCCGCCTGAAATGCAGGTTTCAGATTCCGACAACGCCACTACAGCAAAGACGAACGATGCCCGCCTGACAATGATTTTGGGTAATCTAACAGGCATTGCCGATCAGGATATTACAACACGTTTGCATAATAACCTTGACAGCACCCTGCTTCGACACGAAATGGCACATAATAAGTTTCGTGAATTAAGTGACGCTTACTCATCGTCATTAGATTCCGCGCAAAAAGCCGACGACATCATGCATCAGGCCAATAATAATTACAATGCGGTCGATAAAAAGGTGCAATCGCTGGAGAAAAAAGTCAACACATTGAATCAAGAGCTCTCGCAACTGCAACCTGGCGATCCGCAATATAATAAAGTAGTGACGCAAAAAAGTGCGGCTGAAAAAACACTCACGCTGTCATTACAAAAAAAATCGTTAGCTGAGAAATCGTTAAATACAGCCATTATGGATGCTGATGCTGCGATCGGCCAAAGTATGGAAATTTTTGACGAAATTCAACAGCAAGAACAGATTAATAACTTCACCACCAATATTTGCCTGACCCAGGAAAACCAGAAAAACAGAAACGCAACAGCCACATTTATCCTTTTGATTACCTCAGTAATGGAAGTTATTGGTGATACCAATTGCGAATCGATCAAAAATCAATCTGAGGTAATGAAAGAGATTAACCATGTCAGGGAAAATAAACTCAATGAAACAGCGCGTAGCTATACTACATGGACAAAAGTTTTAAACATTATTAATGAGGTCGTTACTGTAGTTACATTTGCCGTAAGTGCAGCCTTAATTGTGATTGGTATTGTCGCAGCAGTTCCAAGTGCTGGGGCAAGCTTTGCTGGAGCGCTGGCACTAATTGGAGGAATCGCAGGGGCAGTAGTATTAGGTGTTGATATTATTTGTCAAATCACTCTGGGTACCACGGCTACCGGTTGGATTTTGGGAAAACTAACTGAAGGTCTTGCGGGTATTATTTCTAAATATGACCCCACACTACTCGCAATCTGCGCTCTTCTGGACGCCTTGGGTGTCCAACAAACGACTATTGATTTAGTACAAGATATTTACTCATCTGCAGCCGCTTCTATTGTTATGGTAACATTAATGATTGGTGCAACATTAATTTGTTCAGTAGCAATAAGTGAACTTGTAAAGGCACTCTCAAAAACTGCCGCCGAAGAAATCACAAAAGAAATAACTGACAGTATAAAATCCACCGTGGAATCTATGATCAAGTCAGTATCAAAAAAAATCATGTCAGCATTAAATTTTCTCGGTGACAAAATAAAAGCATCATCACAATTTATAATGATATTTGCAAAAATAACTATTCTTCTTGAAAAAATTGCCTCGGGTGTTTGTACAATAATTACATCGAGCATGAATCAATACGCTGCCAGTAAGTCTGCAGATATCGAAATTCTACAACAAGATATAAGCAATCTATCAAAAACGCGCGAACAAATGCTTACAGTGATGCAAAGGATAGATAAAACCGTCGAACAAGAGGTAGCTCAGATGGTGCGTGTATTACAACACCGAACTGAAGCTTTGAAATTTGCTTCTCATTCTATCGTATAAGAGGATTCAAAAATGACCAATAATATTAGCAATATAAACAATACAGCTCATAATAAGAATCTCGATAAAACAACATTCGATGAACAACCTGCTTATGAAACAAGAGTATCACAAGCTAAAAAAATACTGCAAAGTTTTGCGCCAAATGATATTAAAGTTGATACAAATACTAAATTTATTAGTCTGATAGAGTCTGTCCGTGCTCTCTCTCCTGAATTACAATGTAAGGTACTAGATGGTCTTAATTATGCTAAGAATACACTACATAATATAAATCAAAATTCTGCCATAGCAACAAAATCATCCTGTCAGTCTACCGAGTCAATAGAGAAAACCATAACATTTAATATTCTCGATATGTTAGATAATTTGACGATGAGACAACAGAACATTATGGAGGCCTTTCTAAGAGTCTTTACATCAATGTACAATGCCTCTGCCAAGGCTGATGCTAGCATGAGCATCGTTTTTGAACAGCTTGTCCATCTTCAGAGTAGCGAAACAAAAAATGCTTCTTGGGCAAATTTTGCAGGTGCATTAGCAGGCTCAGCTATTAATGCTACGGGAGCTGTATTTATGGCAGGTACAGAACTTGCGAAGCCCGCGGGAAAGATAGATGATATCGCAGAAAACCAGGAACAAAATACAGACAAACCAGATAGCCAAACTCGGATAAAATCAAAAGAAGATATGGCAAATGCGAAAGCCAGACTTGCCGAAATAGAAAATCAACAAAAAGATTTATCAAATAACAAGAATATTGAGGATAATGACAAACAAGAGCAATCAAGTAAGTTACAAAAAGAAAAAGAAAGTATCACTAATAAAATTAAAGACAAAGAAAAAATTAATAGTCACAATCTAAGATATGGTATTACCAGTTCTATTTCTCATACCAATAATCTATTTCAGTCTATTGCAAATCTATCTCAATACGGCGGAACAGTGGCAGCAGAACATACTCGTGCAGAAAAAGACTTGGCTGAGCAAGCTAAAAATGTTATGCATTCAGTTATGAGTAGCTATCTGGATCAAATTAATCGTGATGTTCAAGGAAGAGATCAAGCACTCAATTTATTACAGCAAATAATACAAACCATTATTGATACTGATAGTGCAATCGTTCAAGGCATTCGCTCATAAATTATTGCAATAATAGTTAGTTATATTTAAGGAGGAATGGCACATGATTAATAAAGATAATAATCTAAATATAGATATTTTACGTCAGCAGAATGCAAACATTCCTCTTAAAGAGGCATCCTCACAAAGTGAGGAGCCTCATCAACTGGAAAACAGCAAAAGCGAGGGTAATTTGTATAACAGCGCCAGTAAGGATAATAATATTGGCGCTATGCTCAAGAAAGATGTTGAAAAACTATCAACTTTAGTCAGTGAACGTAGCCCGCGAAATGAAGACTGGAAATGCCAGCATGACATACAACTCAACTTCGTTAAAAACATGCTCAGAAATTTCCCAACTGAGAACCTGTCAGAGAAGGGATCTGCGCTCTTACACGAAAGTTATTCGCTGATAAAAAACGTTCTGCAGCTTACAGAAAATGTTAATACTATTGACGGAAAATTAAAGGATCCCGCTAAAATATTGACCTTGCATAACTCTGTGAGAAAAACCCTGGCTAACGTTGCTGACAACACAACCGGGTCAAGTGCAATGGCATCGACCAAAGGTACCTTAAATCACGCTATCGCTTCTTTAGATAGTTCTGCACCTGAAGTGAGAAGTTCAGCAACCAGCAGTACTTTAACGGCCAGTAGTTCAAACGAATTTAAAAGTGATAAATATATATGCAGTGATATTGCTGATTTGATGAGTGTGCTCGGTAGCGACTACCTCGAAATCTATGCAAATAGCGTTGAGATAATGAGCGCATACTGGCAGGACTTCAGTGAACATATCCAAAGCAATATGGGAAAATGGACTCACTCTAATAAAAAAGGCGATGCGATAGTTTTTGACGTCAATGCATTCCAAAAAGCCTTGATGCATTTTTATTATATCGATAAATATCCTAATGGTGATTTCCACTATCATTACAATCCAGACTATGTTTTATACCCTCCGGCACCTGCTGACAAAATTGGTGTACCACTAGAAGAAGCAGAAAAATGGTGCGCCGCTTTAGGACTTCCGGTAATTCCACCCGATCCCAAACACCGCACACCTTCTCCGATTGTCGAAGTTGAACCGCAAGGTAGCGGTCTGTATGTTATTATTCCCAACCCTCAGATTATAGACAGTATGAGTCAGTCTTCAGACTCAATGGTGCATAGGGACGATAAAGGGAAGGAAAAAAATATATCTAAAGAATTCACCGGCTACGAAATAAGCACGGCTGAATACCAGGCATGGCTGGCGGGTTATAACAGCCAGGCAGAAAATATGAAAACCGACGTGCAGGTTATCACGACTAAATATAGTACAGCCAACTCCACCTACGATACAATTATCAAATTATTATCTTCAACCATTACTGCGTTGTTTGATTCAGCAAAAGATTATTTACGTTTCTGATTAAGTAACACCCACAATTATCGCCCACTATCTGGTCCCGAAAAATGGGACCAGCGTTTCATATTATTAAGCATCAGCTTTCATTCATTTCTTCATCACAATCTTACAAAATGAGCGTTTTTTGATAGAGCAATTCTGCCAATACTTTATTTTATATTGATCAAATTAATACTATGAATAGAGAAAACGGAAGGAGCGTTCTATGCAATTGCAACATGGAAAAAATAATACACAACAATATATATTTGGCGACTTTGTATTAAAAAACAATGGAATATTATTATTCAAAAACAAAGAATATCATATTCCCCCGAAAGAACTTGGCGTTATTATTCTATTGCTTAATGCTGACGGTGAAATTGTTAGCAAAGAAGAGATTATCGATAAGGTCTGGAGCGCGAGTGTTGCCAGTGATGAATCTCTAACACGATGTATTTATGCATTGCGCAAGCTTTTGCATGAGAATAAACAATGTAAGTATATCGAAACGGTCTATGGTCGTGGATACCGTTTTACTGTACCTATTGTGATTGTGACCGATAATGAACCGGTAAAGTCGACCACTACTCTTGCCGTTTTTCCCTTTCGTACTGAAGGTTCGATCAATGTTCTAAAACTCCATTACGAACTTGTCCAGGGCCTTTCAAAATATGCTTTTTGTGGTTTAGATATTTTACCAGCTTCGGTAACAAATGAGGCCAGTGATTTTTCCACTATCCATCAGTTTATCAATAAAACAGGTCCAGAATATTATATTATGGGTCAGGTCGTTCACTATGGTAAAAACTGGCATTTATTTATTGAGTTAATTCATGCCAGAACACATAAATTGATTGATCATCAAAGTATTGATTTCAACCCCGATAATCCTCTTTCCGTATTATTATCACAAGTAATTAATATTCTTATTGAAAAAATACCCAATATTAATTTTAAATCTATTAATACACAACAAATGCCATCTCTGGATTCTGCTGTTATGTATATGAATGGCAGAATGGAAATGTATCGTTATACACCAGAGAGTTTGAAACGAGCATTAGTAATATTTAGAGATTGTGTGAGTACGCAACCGCAAAATACCTTGCCCTACTGTTGCCTGGCGGAATGCCATATATCATTAGCCCTCCTTGGACTCAGTGAACAAAAACAAGCAATAACTACGGCAGTAACCTCCATTGAAAAGGCTCTTGAAATTAACCCTTCAAATTCTCAGGCATTGGGTTTACTGGGTTTAATCAGTGGGCTAAAAGATGAACATTCAGTGTCTAATGTGCTATTTAAGCAAGCACATTTACTCAAACCTAATTCGCCAGACGTTTATTATTATCAGTCTCTGCTATGTTTTTTGAACGGTGACCTAGCAAGAGCATTTAATTTAATAGAAAAAAGCATTGCTCTTGAACCCAATAAAATGGGCATAAGCATTCTTAAATTAATTATACTTTATTACACATCCCCCCTCGATAACGCGATATCTTTTGCATTAAATCTTAACAGTCAAAACACCTGTAATAATCCAATTATTACCTCTATTCTGGCTATGTTCATGGCACTGAAAGGACATAATGACAAAGCCAAAAGTTTATTGCTTAAACTTGAGCCTGAACATGGTCTTGATTACACCTGTGTTAACTCGCTTTATACGAAGTTTCTGATCTATGGCGCATCTATAAAAAATGACATTATGAAGTTACTGGCAAATATTAACACTAACAAAATCAATGGTGTGATTTTGCCGTTAATTTACACTGTTTATGGTAAGAAAGAATATGAAAAGCGCTGGCAACAATTAATTAAAGAGAATGATTTATGGTCAAATGTTTTGCTTCATGACCCCCGTTTGCTCAGTGTGAAAAATGAATTTAATACTATTGGTATGATGCGTACTTCTGCGTAATAACGAATATAAATTGCCCTGCTGATGCAGGGCAATTTAGTGATTACTTCGTTAATAATACTCTACGCACAAGCCAGAGGACTTTCCTGTTCCAAGCTCTGATATACCAGTTTCAGGATTAAATTTCTCGTGTACTCCCATGAGCTGAGTGCTTGTCCAATAATCCGTACTGCTAAAAGCGTTCCCATAAGTTTTTAAATTACCATATTCGCCCCACAACGTACCTACTTTTCGCGGTACTACCCCACCGCTTGGCCGCTGCGCTAATTCTAAAGATGACGGCATTTGACCATAGCTACATGAAGTATTTATGATATCCCAGGTATTACTACTGGTAGCACCTAAACTAGTAAACCATTTTTTAATCTTGAATTTAAATACAACATCATTCCCTTTACCATTCTTGGGTTTCCCAGTAATAGTAACTTCACTTCTTATCAGCACAGATAATGTTACTTCTCCATTACTGTCAACATTAATTCCATAAATCCCAGCCGTCCAATTATAATCCGTATTTTTCATATTATGGGTTAGTAACAGCGTGAATTTTGCACCATCAAACCCTGTTTCTGGAAAACCATCTGTCGCCCTGAATTTTACACCATTAACACTCAGTAACTCGACTTCCACAAAAGGAAGGATGGTATAGGATGGTTGTCCGTATATACGCCAACCTTTAATCTCCATAAATGAAGTTAAATTTTCTCCTTCTTGGTAGGCCATATATGTACGTTCATATATTCCATCACCCACATATCTCCATTTTTCCCCTTCTTTTTTTTCTACATTTTGTAAGTACACTGCATCATCCAGCAAATCCAGACCGTTATCCACCGGATTTCCAAAATCATCAACTAATAAAGCACTGACAGGTAAATCCGCCCCTTCCACTACTAAAACTTCTCGTATACGAAGCTGTGAACCAAGCGGACTCACTTCACCTGGTTTAATAGTGTAATTGTTTGAATAATTGGCATCGCTCCAACCAGCCATCTTCAGTTGCGCATTCAAATTCGCTTCCGCAAAATGCGCCATATACTGTCTTTGATATTGCCCATTGCCGTTGTAAACCCAATTATTGCCCTGGATAGGATCCGCATTCCTGACTTGTACGTTTTCCTCATTAAGCTGAACAACACCATCAGTAATAAAGTTACCCTGGGCATCTTTAAGAACAACGGTCACCGTTATGCTATCCCCAGCGATATATATCGTTTTGTCCGCGACAATCGTTGATTGAGTTTTTGCCGCCGCACCTGGTTGTATTCCGTATAACGAGGACTTAATCTCCGTTGCCCATGTTTTTAATTTCAGACTGGCAACTAGATTTTCCTCGGCAACCCATGCTGTCCAGACAATGGTATATTCACCATTATTCTGCTCGACCCACCGCATAGCATCGTGAGTTGCGCCGCCTACCGCGAAACTATCAATATAAGACTCGATGACTTCTGATGTCAGCCCTAAAGCAGGGTTACCAAACTCATCCCGCAACGTTATTGTGACGGTTAATGGCTCCCCGGCGATATATGCCGATTTATCTGTCCTGATAGCAGAATTTGCCTGCACCGGAGCACCGCTGTGGATGGAATAACTCTCTGATTGTTTACTGCTGCCCCATTCAGACAACTTCAGCGTCGCGTGGTGAGAGTCTCCCGCCATTTGCGCCGACCATGTAGCAGTATAAACACCGGCGGTTTCAGACCATCCTCCTGAACGTACGGCTCCTTCTACTGTTACGTTATCACCAGACAATAAGGACTCGCCCCCTTCAACCAGGTTACCGTGCGCGTCTTTCAGCGTCACGGCGACGGTTATAGTGTCACCAGCGGTGTAGGCGTTTTTATCCGTAGCGATAGTTGATGTGGCTTGCGCCGGAGAACCGGACTGGATGTCATAGCGATCTGACGTTACGCCATCACTCCACGTCTGCAATTGCAGGTTGGCGTGCTGATTGGTACTGGCAATCGTCGCCATTCGGGTTGTGGTATACACGCCACCTGATTCAACCCAGCTTCCCATTTCTGACGGGTCAGTGCCAGCCACCGTCAGCACACCATCAGCGGCTAACTGTGAAGCTGCACCGGTTACCAGATTATCGAACGCATCCCGGAGCGTTACCGTGATGGTGATTGTCTCTCCAACCGTATAGTTCGACTTATTTGTTTCAACGATTGAAGTGAGTTGCGATGCATCACCAGGTACAAAGGTGACGTTCTGGCTCTGGCTGCTGTTGTTGATGCTGGCGGTGACTGTACTGGTGCCCGCCGTCTGGCTGGTGACACTGATCTCCACCGTGCCATCCGGCTTTGTGGTCATCGTCGGAGCAACCGTTGCGCTGTTGCCCGCCAACACGCTGACCGTCTGCCCGGCAAGCGCATTACCGAACGCATCGGTGACTCTCGCCCGCAGCATATTCGCCATTGCACCGTCTGCCACTGAGTCGTCCTTAATGACCACCAGGTCCGCGATCTTCGCTGTCCTGACATCGGCGATAAACGTCACGTTCCGGCTCTGACTGCTGCTGTTGATGCTGGCAGTGACTGCACTGATTCCCGCCGTCTGGCTGGTTACAGATATCTCCACCGTGCCGTCCGGCTTGGTGGTCACCGTCGGAGTGACCGTTGCGCTGTTGCCTGCCAACACGCTGACCGTCTGTCCGGCAAGCGTATTACCGTTAGCATCGGTGACCTTCACCTGCAGCGTATTCGCCGTCGAACCGTCTGCCTCTGAACCATCCTTAATGACCACCAGATCAGCGATCTTCGCCGTGCTGACATCGGCGATAAATGTCACGTTCTGACTCTGACTACTGCTGTTGATGGTTGCAGTGACTGCACTGACTCCCGCCGTCTGGCTGGTAACAGAGATCTCCACCGTACCGTCCGGCTGCGTGGTGACCGTCGGGGCGACCGTTGCGCCGTTGTCCGCCAACACGCTGACCGTCTGCCCGGCAAGCGCATTACCGAATGCATCGGTCACCCTCGCCCGCAGCGTGTTCGCCGTCGCACCGTCCGCCTCTGAACCGTCCTTAATAACCACCAGATCCGCGATCTGCGCCGTCCTGACATCGGCGACAAACGTCACGTTCCGGCTCTGGCTGCTGCTGTTGATGCTGGCAGTGACTGCACTGACTCCCGCCGTCTGGCTGGTGACTGAGATCTCCACCGTACCGTCCGGCTCTGTGATGACCGTCGGGGCAGTCGTTGCGCCGTTGTCCGCCAACACGCTGACCGTCTGCCCGGCTAGCGTGTTCCCGAACGCATCGGTCACCCTCACCCGCAGCGTGTTCGCCGTCGAACCGTCCGCCTCTGAACCATCCTTAATGACCACCAGATCAGCGATCTTCGCCGTGCTGACATCGGCGATAAATGTCACGTTCTGACTCTGACTACTGCTGTTGATGGTTGCAGTGACTGCACTGACTCCCGCCGTCTGGCTGGTGACACTGATTTCCACCGTGCCGTCCGGCTCGGTGATCACCGTTGGGGCAGTCGTTACGCCGTTGTCCGCCAACACGCTGACCGTCTGGCCGCCAAGCGCATTACCGAACGCATCCGTCACCCTCACCCGCAGCATGTTCGCCGTCGAACCGTCTGCCACTGAGCCGTCCTTAATGACCACCAGATCAGCGATCTGCGCCGTCCTGACATCCGCGACAAACATCACGTTCCGGCTCAGGCTGCTGTTGTTGATGGTTGCAGTGACTGTACTGATCCCCGCCGTCTGGCTGGTGGCAGAGATCTCCACCGTGCCGTCCGGCTGCGTGGTGACCGTCGGAGCAGTCGTGGCACCGTTGCCTGCCATCACGCTGACCGTCTGTCCGGCAAGCGCATTACCGAACGCATCGGTGACCCTCGCCCGCAGCATATTCGCCATTGCACCGTCTGCCACTGAGTCGTCCTTAATGACCACCAGATCCGCGATCTTCGCCGTCCTGACATCGGCGATAAACATCACGTTCTGGCTCGCGGTGCTGTTGTTGATGGTTGCAGTGACTGCACTGACTCCCGCCGTCTGGCTGGTGACACTGATTTCCACCGTGCCGTCCGGCCCTGTGATGACCGTCGGAGACACCGTTGCGCCGTTGCCTCCCAACACGCTGACCGTCTGCCCGGCAAGCGCATTACCGAACGCATCGGTCACCCTCGCCCGCAGCGTGTTCGCCGTCGAACCATCTGCCACGGCGTAATCCTGCGTCACTTCCAGCACCGCGATCTGCGCCGTCCTGACATCCGCGACAAACGTCACGTTCCGGCTCAGGCTGCTGCTGTTGATGCTGGCAGTGACAGTACTGGCTCCCGCCGTCTGACTGGTGACACTGATCTCCACCGTGCCGTCCGGCCCTGTGATGACCGTCGGAGACACCGTTGCGCCGTTGCCTCCCAACACGCTGACCGTCTGCCCGGCAAGCGCATTACCGAACGCATCGGTCACCCTCGCCCGCAGCGTGTTCGCCGTCGAACCATCTGCCACGGCGTAATCCTGCGTCACTTCCAGCACCGCGATCTGCGCCGTCCTGACATCCGCAATAAACGTCACGTCCCGGCTCAGGCTGCTGCTGTTGATACTGGCAGTGACTGTACTGGTTCCTGCCGTCTGGCTGGTGACACTGAACTCCACCGTACCGTCCGACTGCGTGGTGACCGTCGGAGTGACCGTTGCGCTGTTGCCTGCCATCACGCTGACCGCCTGCCCGGCAAGTGCATTGCCGAACGCATCGGTCACCCTCGCCCGCAGCGTGTTCGCCGTCGAACCGTCCGCCTCTGAACCATCCTTAATGACCACCAGATCAGCGATCTTCGCCGTGCTGACATCGGCGATAAATGTCACGTTCTGACTCTGACTACTGCTGTTGATGGTTGCAGTGACTGCACTGACTCCCGCCGTCTGGCTGGTAACAGAGATCTCCACCGTACCGTCCGGCTGCGTGGTGACCGTCGGGGCGACCGTTGCGCCGTTGTCCGCCAACACGCTGACCGTCTGCCCGGCAAGCGCATTACCGAACGCATCGGTGACCCTCACCTGCAGCGTGTTCGCCGTCAAACCGTCCGCCTCTGAACCATCCTTAATGACCACCAGATCAGCGATCTGCGCCGTCCTGACATCGGCAACAAACGTCACGTCCCGGCTCAGGCTGCTGTTGTTGATGGATGCAGTGACAATACTGATCCCCGCCGTCTGGCTGGTGACACTGATCTCCACCGTACCGTCCGGCCCTGTGATGACAGTCGAAGCGACCATTGCACTGTTGTCTGCCGTCACGCTGACCGTCTGTCCGCCAAGCGTATTACCGAATGCATCCGTGACCCTCATCCGCAGCGTGTTCGCCATTGCGCCGTCAGCCACTGAGTTATCCTGGATAACGACCAGATCCGCTATTTTTGCCGTGCTGACATCGGCGACAAACGTCACGTTCCGGCTCAGGCTGCTGCTGTTGATGCTGGCAGTGACTGTACTGGTGCCTGCCGTCTGACTGGTGACACTGATCTCCACCGTGCCATCCGGCTTTGTGGTCACCGTCGAAGCAACCGTTGCGCCGTTGCCTGCCAACACGCTGACCGCCTGTCCGGCAAGCGTATTATCGTTAGCATCGGTGACCTTCACCTGCAGCGTATTCGCCGTCGAACCGTCTGCCACCGCGTTATCCCGGATGACCTCCAGTTCAGCGATCTTCGCCGTCCTGACATCGGCGATAAATGTCACGTCCCGGCTCTGACTGCTGCTGTTGATGCTGGCTGTGACTGCACTGATTCCCGCCGTCTGACTGGTGACACTGATTTCCACCGTGCCGTCCGGCTCGGTGATCACCGTCGGGGCAACCGTTGCGCCGTTGCCTGCCATCACGCTGACCGTCTGTCCGGCAAGCGCATTACCGAACGCATCGGTGACCCTCGCCCGCAGCATATTCGCCATTGCACCGTCTGCCACTGAGTCGTCCTTAATGACCACCAGGTCCGCGATCTGCGCCGTGCTGACATCGGCGATAAACGTCACGTTCCGGCTCTGGCTGCTGCTGTTAATGCTGGCAGTGACTGTACTGGTACCCGCCGTCTGGCTGGTGACACTGATCTCCACCGTACCGTCCGGCTGAGTGGTGACCGTCGGGGCAACCGTTGCGCCGTTATCCGCCAACACGCTGACCGTCTGGCCGGCAAGCGCATTACCGAACGCATCGGTGACCCTCACCCGCAACGTATTCGCCGTCGAACCGTCTGCCTCTGAACCATCCTTAATAACCACCAGCTCCGCGATCTGCGCCGTCCTGACATCGGCGATAAACGTCACGTTCCGGCTCTGGCTGCTGTTGTTGATGCTGACGGTGACTGCGCTAACTCCCGCCGTCTGACTGGTAACACTGATTTCCGCCGTGCCGTCCGGCTTTGTGGTTTCCGTCAAAGCGACCGTTGCACCGTTGTCTGCCAACACGCTGACCGTCTGCCCGGCAAGCGCATTACCGAACGCATCCGTCACCCTCGCCCGCAGCGTGTTCGCCGTCGAACCGTCCGCCTCTGAACCATCCTTAATGACCTCCAGATCAGCGATCTTCGCCGTCCTGACATCGGCGATAAATGTCACGTTCCGGCTCTGGCTGCTGTTGTTGATGCTAGCGGTGACCACACTGGTTCCGGCGGTCTGGCTGGTGACTGAGATCTCCACCGTGCCGTCCGGTTGCGTGGTGACCGTCGAAGCAGTCGTGGCACCGTTGCCTGCCAACACGCTGACCGTCTGTCCGGCAAGCGTATTACCGAACGCGTCGGTAACCTTTACCTGCAGCATGTTCGCCATTGCGCCGTCTGCCACTGCGCCGTCCTTAATGACCACCAGATCAGCGATCTGCGCCGTCCTGACATCCGCGACAAACATCACGTTCCGGCTCAGGCTGCTGTTGTTGATGGTTGCAGTGACTGTACTGATCCCCGCCGTCTGGCTGGTGGCAGAGATCTCCACCGTGCCGTCCGGCCCTGTGATGACAGTCGGAGTGACCGTTGCGCCGTTACCTGCCATCACGCTGACCGTCTGTCCATTCAGCGCATTCCCGAACGCATCGGTGACCTTCACCTGCAGCGTATTCGCCGTCGCGCCGTCTGCCACTGAGCCGTCCTTAATAACCACCAGGTCCGCTATCTTCGCCGTCCTGACATCGGCGACAAACGTCACGTTCTGGCTCAGGCTGCTGTTGTTGATGCTGGCAGTGACTGTACTGGTTCCGGCGGTCTGACTGGTGACACTGATTTCCACCGTGCCGTCCGGCTGAGTGGTGACCGTCGGGGCAACCGTTGCGCCGTTATCCGCCAACACGCTGACCGTCTGCCCGCCCAGCGTATTACCGAATGCATCGGTCACCCTCGCCCGCAGCGTGTTCGCCGTCGAACCGTCCGCCTCTGAACCATCCTTAATAACCACCAGATCCGCGATCTTCGCCGTCCTGACATCGGCGACAAACGTCACGTTCCGGCTCTGGCTGCTGCTGTTGATGCTGGCAGTGACAGTACTGACTCCCGCCGTCTGGCTGGTGACACTGATCTCCACCGTGCCGTCCGGCTCTGTAGTGACCGTCGGAGACACCGTTGCGCTGTTGTCTGCCATCACGCTGACCGTCTGCCCGGCAAGCGTATTCCCGAACGCATCTGTGACCCTCACCCGCAGCGTGTTCGCCATTGCACCGTCTGCCACTGAGTTATCCCGGGTGACTACCAGATCAGCGATCTTCGCCGTCCTGACATCGGCGACAAACGTCACGTTCCGGCTCAGGCTGCTGTTGTTGATACTGGCGGTGATCGCACTGGTTCCGGCGGTCTGGCTGGTGACTGAGATCTCCACCGTGCCGTCCGGCCCTGTGATGACCGTCGGAGCAACCGTTGCGCTGTTGTCCGCCGTCACGCTAACCGTCTGGCCGGCAAGTACATTCCCGAACACATCGGTCACCCTCACCCGCAGCATGTTCGCCGTCGAACCATCAGCCACTGAGCCGTCCTGCGTCACCACCAGCTCCGCGACCTGCGCCGTGCTAACATCAGCAACAAAGTTCACCGTTTTACTATCGCTGCTTTGATTGACCTTAGCCTCAACAGTGCTGGCATCCGCTACGGTACTGCTCAGATCAACCTCTGCCATACCATGCGCATCCGTCCTGATATCTGCGCTCTGCCCTGCATTGGCAAATACAGCCGCCCCCTTCGTCACCGTAAAGGTGACGGTCTGCTCCGGCAGCACATTGCCAAACTGATCTTCCACCCGGACATTCACTGTATGTCGATCGCTGCCATTCGCCAGCACATCCGGGTTACCCGTTGTCACTTGCATCGCGACAATTTGTGCGCTGGCGGCATCGCCACTAATACTGTAATCATTTGAAGTCAAAGCGCTCGCCCAGCCGGACATCTGTAGCTGTGCTTTTAAACCGGTGCCAGGGAGTAATGCGGTATACGTTGCGGTATAAATTCCTTTTTGATCTTCATTCCAGGCGATGCTTTCCGCTTTTGTATTTGGCAGCTGAATAGCCTGGTTGATAGCGTCTCGTTGCCCCCCGACCAGGTTTTCATAGCTATCCTTGAGTGTTACCGTAACTTTTATCGCACCGCCCGCGGTGTAGGTCGTTTTGTCGGTAACGATGGAGGAATAAGCCAGCACAGCTCCGCTTTCGCGGATGGCATACGCATCGGATTGCTGCGCGCTACTCCATGTCGATAGTTTCAGCGTGGCGTAATGGCGATCGCCAGCAATCTTCGCGGTTCGGGTGGTGGTGTAAACGCCGTCAGACTCTTCGCTCCAGTTACCCATTTCATTTTTATCTGTACCGCTCACCTCGACCACACCGCTACCCGCCAGCAGCGAAGCCATCCCTTTCACCAGGTTTTTCTGCTCATCCATAAGGGTAACTGACACTTTTATCTTGCCACCCGCAGTGTATGACACATCGTCCGTCTTGATGGTGGAGGTCAGCTGCGAGATATCGCCAGTAATAAAGCTCACTTCCACAGACTGACTACTGCCATTGATCTCAGCCTTGATAAGACTGTTTACCGCCTGGTCACTGGCAAGGTTAACGCTGGCAATCCCGTCTTTATCTGTCGTCACAATACCGCCATTTGGATCGGCAAAAACCGCCGCACCATTCACGACCGTGAAGGTAACATTTTGTCCCTGCAGCAAATTTTGATGCACATCCCTGACCGTCACAGCGACGGTATTGTGATCGCGTCTGGCAACTGCGTTATTCGCGGTGATCTGCATCGCAGCGATTTTGGCGGTATCTTTATCACCCGCAATACTGAACGCATCCGAATGTTTGGTTTGCCAGCCGGGCATCGTCAGCTGGGCCGTTAATTTGTCGCCAATGAGATGGGCCGTATAGCTTGCTTTGTAAATTCCCTCACTTTCTTCCGTCCAGGCACTCACGGCATCAGCCTTCGTGTTGTCAACTTTAACGGTTTGTTTGAGAAGTTCTTTTCGTCCGGTAACCCCGTTGCCGTTATCATCTCTCAGGGTCACTTTAACGACTATCGGCTTACCCGCGACGTAATTATCCTGGTCTGTCTCAATCGTGGAGTCAGCGCGGGATGCTGTATTCGCCACGATAGCAATCAGCGCTGGCGTCTTAGCGATATCATCGCCGTTAAATTGCGGCATCAGCGATAACGCGCCAGACGTCTTCCCGGCGGTAACTATTTGGGTATAGGTTCCGTTACCGTTGTCTTTCCATTCGCTTAAGGCGAAATCCTGCAAACCTTTCGCCTGTGTTTTTAACGTCATACCAGGGATTGGCTTGCCGCTGGAATCTCGCGCGGTATAGGTCAGCATTGAGGTTGATTTTCCATCAGCAAGCAGGATTTGCAGATCGACAGAAAGCGTTGAATCGGCGAGGCTTAATGTGGGTTTTTCCACGACCACCATACTTTCTTCACGCCGGGAGAAATTTCCTTTCGAATCTTCCGCTGTAACCGCTATCGGGTAAGTGTTGTCGGTTTCAGGCATTGCCGTGAATCGGTAGGGAGGAATGGTGACCTGAATATCCTTGCCGGAAACAGCTACTTTTCCGTCCGCTGATTGCAGGGAGGCGGCTTCAATGTCATAACCTTTCAGCGCATATTTGGTTTGTAAGGAAGAAACCAGCGATTTAACCTCACCCGGCTTGCCTTTCAACGGATCGGTCAGCGTCAGCCGCACCAGCTCTTTCTTGCGATATTCAAGGACAATATTGTTATTACGATCGACCAGGTCATAGCGACTGCCCACAAGGCTGCGTCGTGCTGCAACTTCAGCCGGATCGAGCTGTTTTTGCAGTGAATGACCGGGTTGCAACGTCAACTCCATACCAATTCGGGTGTCGTTTTCTCCCTGTTTGCCCTGCCGTTGCTCGGCACTAAAGGAGATCAGAGGAACAGGGGTATAACTCAAACCTGCGGTAATCGCGTGAGGATCATTTTGTCGCTCGTCTTTACCAAACAGCGCCACTTCATCGCCATAATATTGTTCATAGACCAACTTGCCGCCCAGCTGCGGCCAGGCCGGTAACCAGCCTTCGGCGCGAAGATCCCACCCGTTCGCCGGACGTGCTTCATAGTCATTGTCGAGTTCCGGTGCACTACGCCAGTTACTGAGGCGCAGATAACCGTTGCCGCTCAGTTTCAGGTAATCGCGCCAGTATTCAACGCCCATCCCGGTTCGGGTGTGATAGCGGGTCAGGTCATGATCGATAAACATATTGACGCCAGACATCCAGCTCGATGTGAAATAACGCCAGCCGATACCGTGGTTGGTTTGAGTGCGATCATCCGTACGGTGAAGTGTGTGCTGGCTTAAGACCAGGTTATCCGGCGTTTCGTACCAGGGATGGAGAAATTCAAATGACGAGCTTTTAAGGCTGAAATCTTCATCCACACCAAGAGATACCCGGGCAGTTCCCCAACGACTGAGCCAGTCCGTTGCCTGCGCAGATGCAGAAGAAGCCACCCAGCCACGCGCCATACTCGCCGCCTGTTCGCTGTCCATATCGCGTGCTAAAAGTGTTCCGCTTTGCTGCGCCACTTCCGCGACCTGCATTTGCGGATCTTTGCCATCGCGCTCCATCTGCATTGCTTTCAGGTTGCGCGCTTCAGGGCTGTTACTGTTAATGAGGGGCACATCTATTTCATCGCCCTGACGCACATGGTCAAAGCCCCGCGCAAAGGTACGGAACTGATTCAGGCGACGTAATTCATCAACGGTGATACCAAAGCGTGCCGCGACCGTTGGTGGCGATTCCAACGCACCCAGGGTATATGGAATAGTTTTAACGTTCGGCAGGATCAGTGACGCGGCAGTATCCGAGTGCGCAGGATTAATATGCGTCGGGGCAGCAGCCATAACAGGGAAAATAGTTTGTGTTATCAGGCAAATACCTGCGGTCAGACGACGTAAACGATCCCCCAATCCACATATGGTGTTATCGCCCCGACGATCGCCATTCCCATGCGCTTTCCCTGCCATTTGTCATCCCTGTCGCTATGCGTTCAGATTAAATGACCTTTCTTTAACATGAGAGAAAATGATGATTCATGATTAGCAAATGATGAATACAGGCGGAATAATGGAAATAACAACAAGATAAGAACAATACCTGATCAAGGGTTATCAGGGGGAAGAACAGGAGAGCTTTCCCGCCAGAGCAATAACCCTCCTGTAAATACGTTACTTCATTTTCACCTTTGCGGTGACCAATAACGCCGTCAGCAACATCAATGTGCCGGACAACATCAACGGCGAAGTCAGACCAATATTATCCAGCGCATAACCGCCGATTGCCGCGCCACAGGTATTAGCAAGCTGAATAACCGCCACCTGAATAGACCCGGCTTTTTCTGCCTGATCGGCCAGTGAGCGAGTGATCCACGTTGACCAGCCGACAGGAACCAATGCAAAAGTTAGCCCCCAGATAATCGCCACGCCGGTAGCAACGATTTTATCGCTTCCCCACAACGTCAGCACCAACGCACTCACAGCCAGTATTAACGGCGCGCCTGCTAAGGCCAGTTTTACCGAACGTTTAAGAATGAACGACGAAAGCGACGTACCAATAAAGCTGGCGATACCAAAACTCAACAGCACCAGCGTTAAGCCATCCACGCCGAATCCCGCCAGGTTCATATACACCGGGCGAATATACGTGAAGAAAGCAAACTGCCCGGCGAAAGACATGAAGATGGCGATCATCCCTGCCATCACACCCGGACGTTGTAATAAGCGGAAAGTATTTTGTTTCTGATGCGAGGGTTCGCCTGGCAGCGAAGGCAATGATTTGATAATCCAGAAAATACACAGCACGCCCATCACCGCCGCCGCATTAAAGACATTGCGCCAACCGATAAGCTCGCCTAAAAAACTGCCCAACGGTGCGGCAATCACCAGCGCAATAGAAACCGCGCCGAAGATCACCGACAGCGCCTTCGGCACCGTACGCGGCGGTACCAGACGCATGGTCAGCGACGCCGACATCGCCCAGAACCCGCCCAGCGCCAGCCCCAGACAGGCACGACCGATTAAAAGCAAACTGAATGAGTTAGCAAAGGAAACCAGCAAGCAGGAGAGCGTCAGCAAAACGGCAAACAAAATAACAACGTAGCGGCGGTCAGTGGCCTGAATTGTCTGGGTAATAAACAAACTGGCAAACATTGCCACAAAGGCGGTCACGGTCACCGATTGCCCGGCAACCCCTTCCGAAATGCCTAAATCCTGGGCCATTGGCGTCAACAAACTGACGGGCAAAAACTCAACGATAATCAGACAGGCGACGCAAAACGCCACCGAGAATACGGCTGACCAGTTCGGTCGGGTGATGACATCCGCGCCGCGGTTTTCGGCAATAAATTCACTCATGGTGTTACCCGTGGCATGTTTCAGGGGAAAAGCCGACCACTTTAACATTGAAATGTGTGACGCATTTAACGTTTTTGCAACTTTTACGGTGTTGTGGGAAAAGTTCGAGGCTGCTCGAAGAAATAAAAATCATAGGGCAAGGTGATATGTATTTTCGCGATTGTGTTGGGAACAAGGGATAAAGTATTGCACTTGGTGATATACTTTAATAACAGGACCTCAACGATATACGCGTGTTTAAAACCAAATGGTTTGCAAGGGAAGCCAGGTCTCATGCAATAACAGATGAAGAGTTGTGCCGTGCCATTTTAGAAACGGAACAAGGTAAAGCTGATGCACTTGGCGGTGGCGTTTTTAAAAAGCGCCTTCACCAAAATCGTGAGCGTGCAATTATTCTGGCAAAAGGGGGAAGCAATTGGTTTTACACGTTTTTATATGCAAAACAGGATATGTCGAACATCAATAGTCAGGAACTGGCTGGGTTTCGTGAACTTGCAAAGCATTATGCCTTCCTGACGAAAGCCCAACTAACAGCAATGATTAACACTAAAGAACTGACAGAGATCTGCTATGACTGCAAAAACTAAATTTAAAAGTCCTGCATTTGAGGCTATTCACAGCGCAGCGGCTGGATTGTCCAGCGTCGATGCTATTTCTGCTGAAACGATGCGTACTTTTGACAAAGCCTGCCTGACCAGCGTGCAAGACTTACAACCTGTTGAGATAAAAGCACTGCGGGAAAAATTAAAAGTGAGTCAGCCCGTCTTCGCTCACTATCTCAATACCAGCGTTTCAACTGTACAAAAATGGGAAAGTGGCGCTAAACGCCCCAATGGCATTTCATTAAAACTGCTCAGCATTGTGCAAAAACACGGGCTGGAGGTGCTGCTGTAAATAGAACGTAGATAATGCGTTCACCTACTGTCAGTTCCGATACCGGATGCGGCGTGAACGCCTTATCCACCCTACAGGTCAGGCGCGGTCTGTAGGCTGATAAGACGAAGCGGTTTTAATGCAGCCAGT
>ERZ827194.672-NODE-672-length-21893-cov-4.63234_pt1 | contig 21893 bp, 19 predicted proteins | sample MGYA00519777_ERZ827194 | MGnify/ENA primary metagenome ERZ827194 (study PRJEB31778, sample SAMEA3449277) | human gut metagenome | biome: human gut; feature: human-associated habitat; material: faeces | place: United Kingdom | collected 2010/2012 ...
TTTTTTATTCTATCATATAAAAAATAGACTGTCGACACCTTTGTCAACAGTCTGAGATTATGTCTAGCATAGCATAATCTTTTTTACCTATTCATCAACCAGTCGATACCCAACACCAATTTCTGTCATGATATAGCGGGGTCTGGCAGGACTATCTTCAATCTTACGACGCAATGCCGCCATCAAAGCACGCAGTGCCTGTGTATCATTTCCATAATTTTTACCATAAACTTCCTGAATAATATAACTCGTTGTTAGAACTTTTCCTATATTTTTAAAGAATACAGATAAAAGGCGATATTCCATTGGTGTTACATGAAGCTCTTCCCCTTTTAAATATACCAAATGTTTAGAAAAATCAATCATCAGCTCTCCTACTTTTCCATTTTGCATAACTTCTTCTTTACCAATTTTTTCCAGATGTCGAAAAGCTACACGAATTCTTGCTAAAAGTTCAGAAGCAGAAAATGGCTTTACAAGATAATCATCTGCCCCATAATCCAGTGCCTTTACTTTTTCTTTATCTTGATCTCTTGCGGATACAACAATAATAGGAATATCCGAAAACTCTCTAACCTTTTTTATAACTTCCATGCCATCTGCATCAGGAAGTCCAAGGTCCAGCAAAATCAAGTCCATTGGTTCGCTAACAATTTCATTCATTGCCTGTGCCGCATTTTCTGATGTCAAAACCTTATACTTTTCATTTTCCAATGCAAAGCGTATAAAATTTCGAATTTGAATATCATCCTCTACAATTAAAATGATAGGTTGAATTTCATTCAACATAAACATTCTCCTTTCTTGGAATTACAAAAGAAAATCTTGCCCCATCACCATCTTCTCTGTTTTCTGCATAGATATTTCCCCCATGTGCTTCAATGATGGATTTACATATAGTTAACCCAAGTCCTATACCCATAGATGCATCACTATGCTTGCTGGAAGTCGTATAAAACATTTCAAAAATTCTAGAAATATCCTGTTCAGCAATTCCTTCTCCTTCATCTTCCACACATACCTTTACCTCTGTTTTGCTGCAAGACACATAAATAGAAATCGATTTATCTTTTGGTGTATGCTTATTCGCATTATCCAAAAGATTTAAAATAACCTGTTCCAGCAGCTTTGCATCTGCATCAACAATGACAATATCATCTGGAAGCTGTACTTTTACTTCTCTTTCTGAACGCTTTTCAAACTGATATAAGGCAACACCAACAATTTCATCCATTGACTCGCTTTGACAACTCATCTGCATTTTCCCTTCCTGCAGCTTAGTAAGACTTAAAATATTTTCCACAAGGCTATAAAGCCATTGTGCATCTTTATAAATACCATCTGTGAGTTCATATTCTTTTTCTTTGTCGTCAAGCATCTTTTTCAACATTTCACATGTTCCCATAATTCCTGCAAGCGGTGTTCTCAAATCATGAGAAATCGCTCTTAAAAGATTTGCACGATATCTTTGTGCATTTGCCTCTTCTTTGAATTTCAAATGCTTTGCATCTGCCTGGATACGTTCCATCGCCAAAGCGATACAATCCAGCATTGAAGTTAATACCTGTAAAATATTGTTGTCAAGTATAAAGCTGTTTTGTATAGGAATACGCATAATACCTAAAACTTCTTTACTTCCTTTAATTAAAAATTCATAAAAACCCTCTGTAACAAAATAAGGTTTATCATAATCTTTTAAAAACAAAAACAAGTCATCATATTCTGCAATTTCTTTGTATACAAAACCTGTTTCACTTTTTTGCAGATAGGTATCTTTCAAAACTCCCTGTTCATCCAAATGTATACATCCTACATCAATATGCAGATATTTATTAAAAGAAACAATTGAGCGTTTTGCGACATCTTCCATATCCTTGGCATGATTCAATTCTACCATAAGCTCTAGTAAAACCTGTTTTTCATCCGCATTTTTTTGTGCAATCTTTGCACTTTGTTTCATTTGAACTGTCAATGTAGAAATAATAAAAGATACACAAGTCATAATCAAAAACGTTACAAGATAACCTGCTTCATTAACATTTAAACTGTAGTATGGCTGTGTAAAAAAGTAATTAAATAAAAAAGTAGATGCTACTGCAGAAAATAAACCTGCTACATGTCCATTTCCATATTTCGCTGATAAAGCTACCGCCAGCAAATACACAATAACGATATTTGATTCCTTAAAATTCCAGGCTTGAAACAATAAGCCAATTCCTGATGCCACGATAAGCAAAAAAATACTTTGAAGAATAGAGACAATCAGATTCCAGTGCTTCCTTACTCCTTTTTGTTTCATTTATTTTCATCCTCTTTTCTTAAGCGAAGCATTCGATACCCTATTCCAATATGTGTTTGAATGTATCGCTCATTTGTATGATTTCCTTTTTCAATCTTTTTTCTTAAGGATGCCATATACACACGTAAAGATGATAAATCACTTTCCAACGCATTGGTCCATACCTTATCTAAAATATATTGATGTGTTAATACTTTCCCAACATTTTTAGAAAGCAGACATAAAAGATGATACTCAATCGGCATTAAGTGTATTTCCACACCTTCAACATAAACGGTAGCACTTGTATAATCAATTTTTAAATTTCCATTTTCAAATACAGTATTTTCAAGATTATTTTGATTTTCCAGATATTCCGCTCTTCGAAGCGTAGAGCGAACGCGTGCCAGTAATTCTTCAACAGAAAATGGTTTTGTTAAGTAATCATCTGCTCCTGCATCCAGGGCTTCAATTTTATCCTGATCATCGTTTCTTGCGGAAATTACAATGATTGGCATCATGGAAAATGAGCGAATTTGACGAATTACTTCAACCCCATCCATATCTGGTAATCCCAAATCCAAAAGCATCATATCTATTTTCTTTGCCGTCGCAAGAAGCAAAGCCCCTTTTCCATCTACAGCCGCCTCATAATGATAAGCATTTGCCTGTAAGGTAGTTGTAATTAAATTTCGAATGGATGCATCATCCTCCACTACTAAAATACCTTTTTGATTATTTAACATAATGTAATCTCCTCTTTTCTTAAATAAATCTGGAATTTTGCCCCATGCGGTTTACAGTCATGAACTTCTATTCTTCCATCATGTGCCAATACTATGGATCGACATAAGGAAAGTCCAAGTCCCATACCCCTTCTTCCATCTACTACTTTTCGCTGGGCAGAATAAAACATATCAAATACATGTTCTTTCTCTTCATCGCGAATGCCTGCCCCATCATCACAGACTTCAATTACACATTCTTCCCCCAAAGCAAAAACTTTTACATTGATGATAGATGTCTCATAGGAATATTTTACCGCATTATTTAATAGGTTTGTCAATACCTGAATCATTAATCTGGCATCCATTTTCGCTGCCAAAATTTCATCCGGTTCTTCATAAAGGAGTTTCTGCTTTGGTTTTGTACGAATATGTGATATTGCTTCTTCTACAACATCAGAAACAATTTCTGTTTGAAAATTTAACTGCATCGTTCCATTTTCGATTCTTGTTACAGACAATAAATTTTCAACAAGATTAATAAGCCATAAACTATCTTCCTGAATATCGGTATACATACGTATTCTTTGTTCTTCACTCATTTCTTTACTATTCAACAACAATGCGGAAGCATTCCCACAAATACTTGTCAAAGGTGTACGTAAATCATGAGAAATAGAACGAAGAAGATTGGCTCTTAGCTGTTCCTGTTTCAATTTTGTAAATGCATCATTTTGTTTCGCAACAAATTCTTCTTTTTCCATCGCTAAAGCACACTCAGAAAGCATCGCAAGCAGCACTCCTTCTTCAAAGGAAGAAATAGGTTCTTTCTCCATATCAATACCTACGATTGAAAAAATCTTTTCTCCATTGCGAACAGTTAAAAATAAATATCTAGAGTCTTTGCATATATCTGTAGCATATCCTGTATGTCGATTTAATTCATAGGCTTGAATCGCTGCCTGCATTTCTATAGAGGATAGAGGATGAAATGCTTTTTTTTGATAAACACACTGTTTGGGTTCATAATGATTTGGATCTCCCATAAAATATAGTACGTTTTTTTCAAGCAGATGGGAAATCTGCCAGCTCATTTTCTGCATGACATCTTCCATGTGAACAGCTTTTTGAAGCTTTTGGCTTGTCTCCAGCAACAATTCTGTTCGATTTGCTTTCAAAGATAATACACTTGCCATATTTTTCATTTTATGCGTAATTGACGAAATCAGAAACGCTGTGATAAACATTACAAAAAATGTTCCTATATAACTTTTATCATATACCTTGAAGGTCCATACAGGACTTATAAAAAAATAATTAAAGGCAAAAACTGCGATGCCGCTGTACAAAAAGCAAATAAAGGACGATAAAATAGAAGATGTAAAAATTCCCGTTAATAAAACACCAACGATATACATCATTATAATGTTGATATCTCGAAATCCCCATGACTCCATAAAAAAGCCGCAAAGCGTTACAAAAGCTAAAATAAAAAAAGCAAACAAAACATCCTTTATGATTCGTATAGATTCTTTCCTTTGTTTTTTCAAAAGCAGACTCTCTTCATCATTGCTTTGTTTATGCACATAAATATCTGTATCTGGTATTTTTTTTGCCAGTTTGCTGGCAATCGATTCCCTTTCAACAAAACTATGTCTTTTTTTCAAGCTATTTCCGAGTACAACACAATCCACTTGGTTTTTCTTTACAAAATGTACGATCTCTGTAACAACATCTTTCCCATATATGCAGAAAACCTGTGCTCCTTCTTTTTCTGCCTGTGAAAGATTCCACTCTAATTCCTGTTTTTCCTTTAAACTCAATTGATTAAAATAAGAATTCTTTTTTACATAGATAGCTGATAAACATGCGTGATTTCGCATAGCTAGATCAGCAGCGCTCAAAATTGTTTTTCTTGATAATTTCGAGGAAGATATACATATAAGAACATGCCGTATGTGGTTATTTTCTAAATTCTTTTCCATAACATTCTCCATTTTTTCTATATATCTATTTTATCAAAAATTGTTTATTTACTTTAAATATTCATATTAAAATTGCATTAAAATCATGATTAATCTCTATTTTCCTGGAATTTTCATAGTAGAATAATGTAAAAAGCAGAAAGAAGGATGCATTTTAAATGGAAAAAAGAAAAGGGAAATTAAAAATCTTTTTTGGATATTGTGCAGGTGTTGGAAAAACCTATATGATGTTAAATACGGCACATCAAAAATATGTAGAGGGAATTGATGTTGTCATTGGTTATATTGAACCACACGATCGTAAAGAAACGATGGATCTGGTACATGGCTTGGAAACAATTCCAACAAAGCAAATAGAGTATAAAGGACATACTTTTAAAGAATTCGATTTAGACAGTGCACTAAAACGGCATCCACAATTAATTCTTGTAGATGAATTGGCACATACAAATATTCCTGGTTCTCGTCATGAAAAAAGATACAGTGATATTGAAGAGCTTTTACGAGCAGGAATTGATGTTTATACAACGGTAAATGTGCAGCACTTGGAAAGTCTGCATGATATCGTAGAAAGCATCACCAGAATAAAGGTCAATGAAAGGATTCCTGATCACATTTTTGATGATGCCGATGATGTAAAACTGGTTGATATTGAAGTAGATGATCTGCTTATTCGTCTTGAAGAAGGAAAAATTTATCCAAAAAATCGAGCAAAACGTGCCTTGGAACATTTTTTTGCGAAAGATAATTTGATTGCTTTGCGTTCCATTGCGTTAAGGCGCTGTGCCGATCGTGTAAACTTAATTGCCACGCCACATACACGTACCTTTGCCAAAGACCATATCTTAGTATGCCTTGGTTCTTCTCCAACAAATGAAAAAGTCATACGCACCGCATCCCGTATGGCACAAGCATTTCATGCTGATTTTACGGCTTTGTATGTAGAAACCGATCAGCAGTCCCACATGTCTGAAAAAACAATGGCACAATTACAATCCAATTTAAAACTGGCACGTCATTTGGAAGCAGATATAGTTTCTACCTATGGAAATGATATCCCTTATCAAATCTCACAATATGTTAAAACAAGCAGTGTATCAAAATTGGTAATCGGCCGTTCTTATCAAAAACCATCTATCTTCAAAAAAGCAACAATTGTTGATCGTTTAAATCAATTATCTCCTGACCTGGAAATTTATATCATTCCTGATGCACGTTCAAAAGCCTCTGCACATTCTTCTTTGGATTTGAAATCGTATATACACTTTACAAAAAAGGAGACTTTATCCACCATTTCTATTTTGCTTCTTACAACACTAGCCAGCTATGGTATTTTTACAATTCAGCCAAATGCTACGAATGCAATCTTGCTTTTTGTATTAGCTGCCTGTGTCATTGGTGTTACAACGTTATATCCTATTTACAGTATTCTTGCCGCAATCTACAGCGTTACGATCATTAACTTTCTTTTTATTGAACCACGCTTTACCTTTGAAATGTCATCAAGCCAATATACATTAATCTTTATATGTATGATTGCAGTATCTTTCACAATATCTTATTTTACTAGAAAATTAAAAAGAGAAAATATCTTAGCCAGTCTTCATGCCCACAGCATGGATGTACTGCTGGAAACAAGCCAGAAACTGCAAATGTGCAACACATATGATGATGTAAAAGAAGAAGCCTGTTATCAGCTGCATCGTATGTTAAAAAGACTCATTATATACTACCCTGTAAAAAATAAAACTTTACAAGAACCCACACTTTACAGTGAACAGCATATTAGTGATGATCTTCATTCTTTATATACAAGCAAGGAGGAAACAGCCGTTGCGAAATGGGTTTTAGAAAACAATAAAAATGCAGGTGCATCCACAAGTACTCTGCCACATGCAAAAGGATTATATCTAGCTATTCGAAAAAAAGATGATATCTTTGCGATTATCGGTATCGCCATGCAGCATAAAGAAGAACTTCCCCAATATGAGAAAGGTTTACTAAAGGCAATGTTAAATGAAATCGCGCTTACCATGGATTCCATGAAACAGCAAAATCTGAAAAATGAAACCATTACGCGTATTCAATGGGTGGAATCTATTGGACATGATGATATTTAAAAAGCTTCCGCGAACAAACGGAAGCTTTTATTTATAAATGCAAATCTTTTTGTTTAAAGCGATAAAGGGTAAATACCATAAAGACAATTGATGTAAAGGCAAAAATCAAAATACCTGCAAATCCGTTTGCTTCATAATGAATCAAAGCGTCTGGCTGAAAAAGTGTAAATGGTGTAAGATACTTCATCCAATCAATTTTATCATTTACCTGTGACAGCATCTGCAACAAGAAAAATACAATTCCAAACCCTGCACCAAAACCAATTGCATACTTTGCCTCATTGCATAAACAGGAAAAGAAATAACATAAAGAAATAAGAAACAAATGCAGGAAGAATAAACCAATGTTTAATACAAGAAATTTCAGAAGTTCTAATTCCCCTTGAAACATGACTTCACAACAAACAACAATTAATGAACATGCATACAAAAGCAATACGAACACACCCAGCACAAGAACAGATAACTGTGTTAAAAATATTTGTTTTCGACTATAGCTTGTATTTAATAAATATGCCATAGAACCCTGATCAATATCCTTTGCGATCAAACGATAACTTAAAATCACCGTAAAGAAAAGGAATTAACAAGAAAAGAAAGCCATATAAATACGTAATTAAAAATTCAAGTAAGGTTGTTCCTGGATTGCTCATTCCAAAAGCCGCAAACAACTCTGGCATGCTTTGTGCCATTTCATTTAAACTATTCCCCAGTTTTGGATCATACATTGCACTAATTACAGAAACATATAAGGTAAGTATTCCTGCAAATAAAAGAAATAATTTATAATTTGCTTTTACTTCCATCTTAAATAATGCTTTGCTCATTTTCTATCCTCCCCATAATATTGAATAAAGACTTCTTCCAATGTTTGATAACGTGCATTTATATCTTTTACATCAAATGCACACAACTCTTTCAGCAATACATTTACATCCCCTTTCCATAAGAAAGTAACCTTGCAAGAAACCAGTTTGCAAGCAGGTATTCTTTTCGCAAACTGCTGTGCATCTTCCTCATTCGCAAATGTAATCTCATAATGCTTGCTTCTATTAAGCTTCATTTTATTTAAATCTTCATCTGCTACAATTCTTCCATCTTTGATCATCAATATTCGATCACAAGTTTGTTCAATTTCTTCAAAAATATGCGAAGACATAAGGATGGTTTTTCCACGTTTTTGTTCACTTTGAATAAGTTCAACAAATTTTTGCTGCATAAGCGGATCTAATCCACTTGTCGGCTCATCTAATAAAATTAAGGGAGCATCCTGCATAAAAGCGATGACCAGTCCTACTTTTTGTTTCATTCCTTTCGACATTTTTCGAATTTTTACTTTTGGATCAAATTCCAAATATTCGATTAATTCCTGCGCACGCTGAAAATCTTTTATCTGCTTCATTTCCGCAATAAATTGAATGAACTCATATCCATTCATATGTTCCATGACAGAAATTTCTCCAGGAAGATAGCCAACATGTTTTTGAATCTCTGAGGCTTCTTGAAAACAATCCATTCCCATGATTTTAGCACTTCCCTGCTGCTGTTTTATAAACCCCATCAAATGTCGTATTGTCGTTGTTTTCCCTGCTCCATTTGGACCAATAAAGCCGACGATTTCTCCTTTCTTCAAGGAAAAAGAAATATCAAAGATTCCCTTTTTATTTCCATAGTCTTTTGTTAAATGTTCAACTTCGATCATCTTCATAGATATTCCTCCCGATAACTTATTTTTTTAAACATTTCTTTCCATACATTAAAATCTTCTACCATTTCTTCAAAAGATAAAGAACTTCCTGTTCTTTGTTTTTCTAATAAATATCCTTCCGACATCCAAAGCATCATACGATAGATTTGTTTTGGATCAATTTCTTCTTTAAATAAAGATACATCCATATGCTTAAAATAGACTTCAAAAGATGTATCCATCATCTCATTAACAAACTGAGAGGATGCTGTATCTTCCTTTTGGCTGGAAAGAAACATCGTCAAAGAAAACTCATAAATATGAGGATATTGAGAAATAAGCTCAAGTTTCACCTTCACTCCATAATCAAATAATTCAAAAAAATCATGGATATTTGAAAATTCTTCATAACAGATACTTTTTCGCATAATGGTTTCACAAAATTCACATAAATAACAATAAAAACTTTCTTTGTTTTTAAAATAATAAAACAGCAACCCTTTCGATATCCCTGCTTTATCCGCAATATCCTGTGTATTGGCTTTCTTGTATCCATATTTTCCAAAATATTCCATTCCTGCATTTCTTATTTTATCCTGCTTTTCTTCAGGAAGTTCTAGAAATTTTTCATACATGGTCGTTTCTCCTTTAACTCATCTGGTTAATTTCATTTTAATCCATTGACTTTTTTATTCAACCCCCTATATCAAAAACTATATAAAAAAGCAGGAGCCTATAAACTCTTGCTTTTTCTTTCTATTACATCATCCCAATTTCCTGTGCAAGTTCTAAATTCAAGGTAACGACATTCACTTTATCTTCACCAAAAATTCCGAAAACTTTTCCATCTGTATTATTTTTAATCAATTCTTCTACTTTTTCTTTAGGAAGTTTGCTGTTTTTCACAACACGATCAATCTGCACATTGGCAGCTTCTACAGAGATATGAGGATCTAATCCTGAACCAGATGCTGTTACGATATCACTTGGAATATCTTCTTTTTTTACTGTAGGATTTTCTTTCATAAATTTTTCTACATCTTCTGCAATTCTTTTTTCTAATTCCGGATTGCTTGGTGCATAGTTGTTACTTCCACTAGCGACTCCACTATATTCCCCATTTTCTTTTTGTTCTTCTGTATACGTATTGTAATTATACGCAGAAGGTCTGCAGTGAAATAATCGCTCATCTGTAAAATCCTGCCCAACAAATTTTGCGCCTACCACTTTCCCATCTACTTCCAGCTTGCTTCCATTTGCCTGTTTTGGAAAGATAAGCTGAGATGCACCTGTTAAAGCCAATGGATATATAAGTCCGCATAGAACAAGCATAGCAATCGTAAATATAAATGCTGTTTTAAAATGATTTAAAAAGTTTTTCATAACTCATCCTCCTACATACCTAACATCAATAATAATGGAGATACGATCAAATCAATGATTTTAATTCCGATAAATGGGCAGATAACCCCACCAAGTCCATAAATCATCATGTTACGTCCTAACATCTTTCCAGCACTCATTGGTTTATATTTTACACCTTTCATTGCCAGAGGAATTAAGAATGGAATAATAATTGCATTAAAAATCAAAGCGGAAAGAATCGCACTGGTAGGACTTGCTAAATTCATAATATTTAGTACTTCCATTTTTGGAATTGCTGTTGTAAACATCGCTGGAATAATGGCAAAGTATTTCGCAATATCATTAGCAATCGAGAAAGTAGTTAAAGAACCACGAGTAATCAACAATTGTTTTCCAATTTCTACAACTTCCAAAATCTTTGTAGGATCGCTGTCCAAATCTACCATGTTGGCAGCTTCTTTTGCAGCAGAGGTACCACTGTTCATAGCCAAACCTACATCCGCCTGTGCAAGTGCAGGAGCATCGTTTGTTCCATCTCCAGTCATCGCAACAATTTTTCCTTCTGCCTGTTCTTTTTTTATCGCCGTAATTTTATCTTCCGGTTTACATTCTGCGATATAACCATCTACCCCTGCTTCTGCGGCAATCGTTGCGGCCGTTAATGGATTATCCCCAGTACACATAATAGTTTTAATGCCAATCGCACGAAGTCTTTCAAAACGTTCTACAAGACCAGGTTTTACCGTGTCTTTTAAATAAATCACCCCAAGAATACGAGCATCAAGACATACGATCAAGGGTGTACCACCTAATTTTGATATTTCATCTACTTTTCCATTCAAATCAGCAGGGATACTTCCACCTTTTTCTTTAATATATTGAGAAATTGCATCTCCTGCACCTTTACGAATGATGTGTTCTTTTGTATCCAGCCCACTCATTTTCGTAGAAGCACTAAATTCCACAAATGTCGCATCATTATAATCTTCTTCACGAATAGAAGCACCAAGTTTTTTCGCAAGTTCTACAGTTGATTTTCCTTCAGGTGTATCATCTTTAATTGATGCAAGCATTGCCACATCACGCAATTCTTCTTTGCTTACCCCTTCAACTGGAACAAATTCACTAGCCAAACGATTTCCAAATGTAATTGTCCCTGTCTTATCCAAGATCATCGTATCTACATCACCACAAGCTTCTACTGCTTTTCCACTCATTGCGATGACATTAAAACGTGTAACACGATCCATACCGGCAATTCCAATCGCACTTAACAAAGCACCGATGGTTGTTGGAATTAAACAAACAGATAAAGCAATTAATGTTGAAATAGGAATTTTCACACCTGTATAGCTGGCAATAGGATATAAGGTAACAATAACAATCAAGAAAATGATCGTCAAAGAAACAAGAAGTGTATTTAATGCAACTTCATTTTGTGTTTTTTGACGAGAAGCTCCTTCTACCAAAGAAATCATCTTATCAAGGAAAGAATGTCCCGGTTCTGATGTAATTTCTACTTTGATCCAGTCAGATACAACGGTTGTACCACCTGTTACAGAAGCAAAATCTCCACCACTTTCTTTTAATACCGGAGCAGATTCACCAGTAATTGCAGATTCATCAATACTGGCAATACCTTCAACGATTTCTCCATCATTAGGAATCATTTCTCCTGTATTTACAAGTACGATATATCCTTTTTTTAGTTCGGAAGCAGATACGATTTTTTCACTTCCATCTTCTAAGATTAAACGAGCTTTCGTATCCTTTTTGGTTTTCTTTAACGTTTCTGCCTGTGCTTTTCCACGTCCTTCTGCTACTGATTCCGCAAAATTTGCGAATAATAAAGTAACAAACAAGATAATCGCAACAAAGGCATTATATAAACTCAGATTGTTTCCCTCATCATGGAATAAGGATGGGAAAAAGATCAATATGGTACTGATCAAAAATCCAACCTCTACAACAAACATAACTGGATTTTTCACCATATATTTTGGATTCAGTTTTAGGAAAGCACCTTTGATACTGGAGCCAAGAATATCTTTTGTAATAAATTTTGTTTTTGTTTCACGACTCATAACGACAGTATCCTCCTTTTATATTCCAATCGTTAATGCTTCCGCAATTGGACCTAATGCCAAAGATGGCAAGAATGTCAATGCCGCAAAGATATATACAACAAAGACTAAAACAATCGCAAATGTCCAAGTATTTGTTTTTAATGTACCAACCGATTCATTGATATCCATCTTATTAAATAAACTTCCTGCAATTGCCAACTGAATGATAATAGATAAATATCTTCCAAAAAACATTGCCATACCTGTTGTAATATTCCAGAAGTAAGAATTATCTGCCAAACCTTCAAAACCTGAACCATTGTTTGCCGCAGATGATGCAAATTCATACAATACCTGAGAAAGACCATGATATCCTGGATTTGTAATACCTTCTAGACCTGCCTGACAAGCTACTGCAATTGCCGAGAATCCCAAAATCAGCAAAGGATGAATAATAATACATAAAGCCGCAAGCTTCATTTCTTTTCCTTCAATTTTCTTTCCTAAATATTCTGGTGTACGTCCAATCATCAATCCACAAATAAATACAGCGATAATTGCATAAATTAACATGTTCATCAAACCAACACCAGCACCGCCAAAGACAACATTTAACATCATGTGCAATAATGGAACCATACCGCCTAATGGTGTTAACGTATCATGCATGTTATTAACCGTACCTGTTGTAAAGGATGTTGTTACAGTTGTAAATAAAGAAGACTGTGCAACCCCAAAACGTACTTCTTTTCCTTCCATGCTTCCCAATGTCTGTGTAATGCCATTTGCCGCAACAGCTGCATTTCCCTGACTTTCTGCCCAGTAACAAACACCAAGACCAATTAAGAATAATATTCCCATCGCAACAAAAATTGTACGTCCTTCTTTACCTAACCAAACACGTTTTTTATTTTCATCAGATACAATAGCAGAAGAATCTTTCCTTAAAGCTTTTCTTTCCTGTGCTTTATCATAAGCCATATGCCCAAATGTAAATACACAGGCAGCAGGCAATACCATCATAGAAAATAATTCCGCAAGATCACTCAAAATCGTTGGATTTTCCAATGGAGTTGATGAGTTAGCTCCCAAGAATCCTCCCCCATTTGTTCCTAAATGCTTAATAGATTCAAGAGCCGCAATCGGTCCGCTGGCAATATCCTGTAATTTTCCTTCTATCGTTTCGACTGTAAAATTCGCAGCTAATGTTTGTGGTACGCCCTGAAATACAAGGAACAAACCAACAAGAAATGCAGCCGGCAACAAGAAACGAGTTGTGATACGTGTAAAATCAACATAGAAGTTTCCCATAGGTTTTCCTAACAAACCTCTAACCATTGCCACGCAAGCTGCATAACCTGTAGCCGCTGAAGTAAACATCATCATAATAATAACAACCATTTGTGATAAATACGTCAATCCGGATTCACCAGAATAATGTTGTAAATTCGTATTTGTCATAAAGGAAATAATCGTATTGAAAGATAATGTCTGTTCCATATTATCAATCCCATTTGGATTTAAGAATAAAACAGATTGTATACGTAAAAGTAAATATCCAACAAGTACCATACATGCATTCACTAACAATAATGCACATGCATACTGTTTCCAGTTCATATTTGAAGTATCAATTCGAAATACTTTATAAATCACATGATCTACTCTATCAAAAACTGGATCTGCAAAACTTTTCTTATGTGTGGTGATATGATAAACATACATTCCAATTGGGAATATAATCACCATAAAGATAAGCAAAGTACAAAGTATCTGTAACATAGCTCCCTTTCCCTCCTATTTAAAATTTTTCAGGGTTAACCAATGCATAAACCAAATATCCGGCAAGTGCCGCAATCATAATAGCTAATAACCACATAGTGCAAATATCCCCTCTCTTATTTATTGATTTGCTTTTCATTCCAATTGACAAATAATCGCATTAGCCCAAATCCAGCTATCAGCATCGCAATCATTGCCACATCTAACATCATACAGGTTCCTCCTTCAATGTCATTTTTGACGTGTTTTATCTTAGCACAAGCAAAATTAAAACAGTGTTAAAGAAAAGGTTCCTATATTAAAATCACATTAAAATGCATTGGTTTTTAATAAGGAAACGTTTTCACTAAAAGAACGATAAACAAAAAAAAGCCAGATCAAACATATCTGACTTTTATCATTAAATATTAGAATGCATCTGTCTTTTCATCTTCAAGTAGAAAAATATCTTCTACCGAAACCCTAAAGAAACGAGATATCTTCATCGCCAATTCTAATGTAGGATTATACTTGTTATTTTCAATCGCAATGATTGTCTGACGAGTTACACGTAAAATTTTCGCAAATATTCCCTATGTTATTTTTCTTTCTTTGGATAATAATTTGCCAAAAACTCTTTTTTATACTCTTCAAAAGTATCGTTTAAAATAGCTTCACGTGCTTCTTCTGTCAAACGGATAATAAAACGAAGATTGTGCATAGATGCAAGATTAAAATATTGACGTTTATCTTCCTGGTTTTGTGATTTCCACAATTCTCTTAATTTTCCTCTTGTCCATCCTGCCTGACAAGTTGGACAATCACAATGCTCATCAATCAGTTCTTCACTATCTCGAAATTTCGCAAGATTAAATGTTCCATACTTCGTATACAGCTTTCCATGTCTTGCCTCACGTGTTGGGGCAACGCAATCAAACGTATCGGCTCCCATCTCTGTACCAATCAAAATATCATCCGGATGCGAAAGCCCAAGTAAATGACGAGGTTTTCCTTCTGGAAGTTCTTCATTACACCAGCGTAAAATTTCTCCAAGACTTTCCTTTAAGAAAGCTCCGCCCAATCCATATCCGTCAAAATCCATCTTCGCAAATTTTTTACAGGTAGAGCGTCGCAAGTCTTCCCATCTTCCACCCTGAATGACACCATACAAAGATTGACGATAACCTAAATCATCACGATGTTTTTTATGTTCCTCCAGGCTTCTCTGTGCCCATCTTTCTGTTCGAGCCAATGCTTCCACGTTATATTCATAACTATCCGCAAGAGAAGTTAATTCATCATAAGCCATGTGAATATCTGCCCCTATACGACATTGTATCTGCATAGATTCTTCAGGTCCTATAAAATCATCTTCTCCCGTAAAAGGATCACGGAATTGTACACCATCTTCACTAACATGTGCCAAACGATCCTCTTCTTTCGCATTGGTAACATTCAGTTCACGTTTCATACTGACAACTTTTCCACATCCAGAACCAAGTGACATAACTTGAAATCCACCTGAATCTGTCAATGTTGGACCATCCCATCCTGACCAGCTGGATAATCCGCCTTTTTTCGCAATTTCCGGGGAAATATTACGCAAGTGATAACCATTGCTTAACATTGCCTGTGCATTGATACTTTTTAAATCCTCCATAGAAACAAAACGAACTTCCCCATGTGTTCCAACACACATAAATGCAGGTGTTTTAATATCTCCATGTGGTGTATGTATAATTCCAGCACGCCCAAGCTTACCCGGAATTTTTTTCGTTATTTCAAAACTAAATGTATTGTTATTTTTATATTCTGTCATATTTCTTTCAACCTCTTCAAATTTATAATTTTTAAAAATCAAATGATTAGAAACAAACAAGCCAAAGACACGTATTATAAAATAATACGTGCTGTAACTTACAGATAAAACTTTAAAATCCTTGTTCTTTCTACATAACAAAAATCTTAATTTAAAATTTGACATGCAGTATTATAACATAAATAAAGAAGAAAACGAAATAAAAAAGAAGTATATGGTTTCTATGTAATCATATACTTCATTTGGGAAACATATTCTGATAACGTTTTGCTAAATAGGTATCTGTATATTTATTATCCAAAAAGATTTCTACTGCATTATGTGCTTCCATATGCAGATGTCTATGATATGCTCTGCCTAATGCCATTGTGGAAAGAACAATATCAAAGAAAAGAAATGCAGATAAAACGACTGTTAATAACTTACCAAGACGTATAGGAATCTTTTCAATATGACAAGATAAAAAAGGATAAATTTTCTGTATCCAAACAACCGCGATAATTCCCCAAAACAGACAAAACAAAAGATTGATTCGTCCATTTATATTGAATGCTATATCACTGTAATCCCAAAATCTAACACCAAAGAATACCTCTGTAAAAACACTGCATACATATTCATAAAGTCCCCCTGCCAATGCGCCTGTAAGAAAAATAAACAAATCTTTTTTTCCTTGCAGTTTATGCAGTAAAATCGTTAATAAAACACAGCCAAACCCCCATACAACAGAAAATTGGCCATATAAAAGACTGCTTCGACTCATTAGTTTTCCCATAGCAAAATAACACCATACAATTTCGATACATGCACCAATAAAAGAAGAAATTAAAAATATCCAAATAAGTTTATATAAGTTATATCCCTGGGCAAATTTTTTTACATCCATATACCTCTCTCCTTTATAAAACTATGATATCTAAAATAAATTAACTTTTTATGAACATTTTATAATTTCTTACAAAACAAAGCAACCTCTCCACATAAGAAAGTCTGCTTATGCTACTTTAAACAAAATAGATTTTCAAATATGAAGAAATCATAATCATCTTTCTTTATTTTTCGTAATCTCCACCTTCTACACCTAAATATTCCTCCAAAGTTACATTTAATTTCCAAATTTCTGTAGCTTTTTCTCCAATATAACGTATATGCCAAGGTTCTGCCATATAACTGCTGATTTCTTCTTTTCCTTTTTGATAGCGAACAATAAACCCATAAAGATGTGCATTTTCTTCTATCCAATTTGCTTCCGGCTGTGTTTCTATCAAATTACCATCATTAGACAGTAAATCAAACGCAAGTCCACTTTGGTGTTCAGAATATCCTGCCCTTGCGGAAAATGTATCTGCTTCTTTTTTACCATAAGCATTTACATAAGACTCATAAAGATTTTTCTGATATTCATAGCTTCGATATCCACTATAATGATTGCTTACATTAAGACCTTCCTTCTGCATATCCTGAATCATCTTTTGCAATTGCTGTTTTGCCTCAGGATTTTCCATAGGTGCATAATCTTTAGGTAGTGGATGTTTTTTATTCACAATCAAAATCCCATTCACATATGTTGGTTCTATTTGTACAGAATCGTATTTCTTTTCTTGTACGATCACAGTACTGGTTGTCGTTTCCTTATTTCCACTTGTATCCACTGCTGTAACAATCATAGAATATTTTCCAGGTTTGGATACATTGATTTCATCCGTTTGAAATTGTAACTTATAGTCACTTACATCACTCACCTTAAAATGTTTATCATAAGCATAGTTTTTCTCTCCTAAAGGAACATAAATTTCCTTATCCGCTCTTGTAAATACTGGTTTTTTTGTATCTTCAACAACAATTTGCAGTTTATTCTTATACTTCAAAAATCCATTTTTATAAGTTACCTTTACATCATATGTTCCTGCTGATGGATAGTTTTTCCCCTTCTCTTTTTCTATTTCCTCAATCTCAAACGAAGAAAGAATAGATGAATCTGTTGTATCTAATATTTGATTAGCAGTAATTTGTATAGGACTTCCATATTCAAAAGTTAACTTCTTTGTTTTTAAAGAAATAGAATTTAACAAATAAAAAAGAATCCCCATACAACATACGATTAACAGAATCAAAACCATGATGACAATTTTTTTCTTTTTCATAATATCCTGCTCCTTAAAGAAATAAAGTACAATATTTTTACAACTCTTCTATTTATGTAATTAGTATGCCATACTTTTAAAAAGGATTCTACTGTTTTTTTCTTTACATTACCATACTACCCTGCTGCTTTTAAAAAAAGAAATTCATCAAAGATTATAATAAAAAATGATGCCTGTCTGTATCTTATACAAACCCGTCGCATCATTTTTCATACCCTTCTCTTAAATTTAATTTCTAGAACATTTTTCCGCATCAATCGCTAATACAAGCATCAAAGCATTTAACGCATCTTGTGGATTTGATACATCAATTACATACGTATCTGTCCAATTTAGTAACTGTTTTGATATAGCAGCAACATGATTTCCACTTTGACTTAAAATTTTATAATCCCACTCAAGAAAATTACCTTCTACATGCCAGCCATTGTAATCAATATTATATCTAGGTGTAAAAAAGCTAAACTCTTTATGAATACACCCTCGATAAGTATTCCCTATATATATTTCAAATTTAGGAAGAAAACTAAAAACAACTTCTTTCACCATACCAATTTCAGTTCCATTTTTATCAAAGATTTTTAAACAATGTCCCCATGATAATTGTCCCTTTACTGTATAAACGACATTCCCTTCCTCATCATAAATATCGTAGCTGTCAAACCATGAGAAAAATCGCTGTTTAAATAAGAGTTTCATTTCTTCTACCTCCTATTTCTATCTTATATAAATTTTATACTTATAAATCTATATTCAGTATACCATGTTATGTAATTTACATTAATCTAAACTTTTCATAAAAATCAAAATATTTATCAATATAATTACTAGACCTTTTCTGATTGGTAAAAATCTAAAATATCCTGATAAATTTCAATATGATTATCTTCATTTAATAATTCATGTCTTTTTCCTTTATATAACTTACCTTTAACTTCTACATAACCCAAAGATTGTAAGAAGCGCTCTGTTTCATAAAACTTTTTCTTATTTTGAATCACCGGATCATCCTCTCCGCCAATTAATAAAATAGGCAGTGAAACATGATGTACTTGCCAATCATTTTTTACATAAGCATCTTTCAACATTTGAAACAAATTCAAAAAACCATTATTCGTAAACACAAAACCACAATATGGATCATCATTGTATTGTTTTACTATGTTTTCATCACTGCAAAGCCATGAATTCTTTATCTTATAACCTAGATTATATGGCTGAAAAGCTAAAAAATTAAGAAGATGATTCCGGTGTTTTCCTCCCCACAATTTTGTAGATAGCTTTGATAGAAATAATGCAAATGATGTGAATGGATTCTTTGTAGGAATTCCACATAAGATTACTTTCTCTACTTCTGCATCGTATAGTTTCATATAGTTTCTTGCGATTAAAGTTCCCATACTATGGGCGAACAAATAAACAGGAAGATTTGGATATTCTTGTTTTATATACATCGTTATCTGATGCAAATCCTGAATAATCCCATCTGTCTTATCTGTATAAAAATACCCCAGATCCTTTCCATCTTTTACACTTTTTCCATGTCCTCTATGATCATGAATGACACAAATATAGTGATATTCAACTAAGAAGTTCATAAAAGCAAGATAGCGTTCTTTATATTCCGACATGCCATGTGATATTTGTATGATTCCCTTTGGTTTTCCTTCTGGTACCAGTACCAGTGCTTCCAGCAAAAGACCATCATATTCTGAAGATATTGTTTTTGTTATATATTCCATTAGCGAGTATCTCCTTTAACAAAATGTTCTTTATTTTTCAAATAATTTATCTAAAGCTTATTTTGTAATTGAAAAGTTAAAAAGTCAAGTCTTACATATAGAAAGTAACTGGTATATACTTACTATGTAAAATAAAAGGAGGAGTAAAAAATGCTTGATAAAAAAGTTGCGGAATTATTAAACGATCAGATAAATAAGGAGTTATATTCTGCTTATTTATATTTAGATTTCTCTATTTACTATCAGGAAGAAGGACTAGATGGTTTTGCGAACTGGTATTTGATTCAGGCAAAAGAAGAGCGTGATCATGCCATGTTGTTTCTAGAATATATGCAGAATAATGGAGAGCATATCACTTTCGAACAGATTAATAAACCAGATAAAGAATGTACATCTTTAAAAGATCCTTTAGAATTTGCTTTGGAACATGAACGTTATATTACAAGTCTAATCAATACGATTTATGGTGCTGCTCATGAAGTAAAAGATTATCGTACGATGCAGTTTCTTGACTGGTTCGTAAAAGAACAGGGAGAAGAAGAAAAGAATGCAGAAGATATGGTGAAAAAATTCGAATTGTTTGGAATAGATCCAAAAAGCCTTTATATGCTAGATAGTGAAATGGCTAGCCGCACATACACTGCACCATCTTTAACTTTATAATTCATATCCTATTTTATGAAAAGCTCACTGCCTAACACAGTGAGTTTTTTTGCAGCTTTAGGAAAATATTTTAGAAAATTATTTTTCTTTTCTATACAGCAAGGAAAAAGATATAGATTCGTGTATAATAAAAAGGTAGTATTTACAGGAGGTTTTTATATGATACTTGAACAAATTCATCCAGAAGTGCTTGCTTTGGCGCAAGAGTCTGACAGCATTTTACAGGATATTTTTAAAAAAGTTGATGAGGTTTGCTTAACAAATTCCAATCGGATTTTATCTGCTTTTATCGACAATAGTGTTTCTTATTCAGATTTTAGCGATATTAACGGATATGGAAATTATGATGAAGGAAGAGATAAAATAGAAAGAATTTTTGCCACTGTACTTGGATGTGAAGATGCCCTTGTTCGTCCGCAAATCATGAGTGGTACAAATGCTTTATACTTAACTCTTTCTGCTTTATTAAAACATGGAGATACCATGATTTCTTTATCTGGAGCTCCTTATGATTCTTTACAGGAAATGATTGGTTTAAGTGGTACTTCTACACAATCGTTAAAGGCAAATGGTGTTTCTTATGAACAGATTGAGTTAATTAATGATGATTTCGATGATGAAACAATCATTGAGCGTTTAAAACAGCAAAATGTAAAACTCGTAGAGATTCAGCGTTCTAGAGGATATTCTCATCGTAAATCCCTTTCTATTTCAAAAATCGAACGTATTATTTCTAAAATACGTGAAGTAAATAAAGAAGTTATTATTATGGTGGATAACTGCTATGGTGAACTGGTGGAAACATTAGAACCGGGACATGTAGGTGCAGATGTCGTTGTTGGATCTTTAATGAAAAATCTAGGTGGTGGGATTGCTCCTACCGGAGGATATGTAGCTGGAAATCAGGATTTGATTCATATGGTTGCCGAACGTTTAACAGCACCTGGTATTGGAAAGAATTTAGGTGCAAACTTTAACTTAAACAATACTTTCTTTAAAGGGTTGTTCATGGCACCTAATGCCGTTAAGAACGCTTTAAAAACCGCAATCTTTACATCTTATATGCTGGAAAAACTAGGATACTCTAATGTTTCTCCTCGCTATGATGAACCACGTACAGACATCATTCAAACCTTAGAATTAGGTTCAAAAGAGAATCTGGTAAGCTTTACACAGGGAATCCAGCAAACAAGTCCTATTGATTCCTTTGTACGTGTATTGCCTGCTCCTATGCCAGGCTACCCATTTGATGAAGTTATGGCTGCAGGAAGTTTTACACAGGGAAGCACCATTGAATTAAGTGCAGATGCCCCAGTAATTGAACCCTATACATGTTATATGCAAGGTGGCTTAACTTTTGAATATGGAAAACTATCGATTTTACTAGCACTATCAAACATGAAAAGGAAGTTGGATTAACAACTTCCTTCAGATTGTTGACAAAGTGGTACTTATAAACAAGTATCGCTTTTCTTTTTTCTTAAAATAATTTAAAATTGTGCTTTTTATTAGATTTTGTACAGTTTTAGAGATGCTTT
>ERZ827194.681-NODE-681-length-21733-cov-3.02113_pt1 | contig 21733 bp, 17 predicted proteins | sample MGYA00519777_ERZ827194 | MGnify/ENA primary metagenome ERZ827194 (study PRJEB31778, sample SAMEA3449277) | human gut metagenome | biome: human gut; feature: human-associated habitat; material: faeces | place: United Kingdom | collected 2010/2012 ...
TGCCTTTTCCTCCACCACATTGTAAATCAGGTCGTGTACCAGCTTGTACAGGTACAGCTCCACCTGCTCGCGGCTGACGCTGCGGTAGACATTGGTGATAAACGGCTTGTTTTCCAGTACGGCATGGAAGATATTTAAAAACCCCTCCTGCCAGGTGTCATAGCTCTTTTTTCCCTCCAGTGCGCGGGCGGCATCCTCAATGAAGGACCACTCCACCAGGTCATAAATGTCCTTAAAGTGGTAGTAGAAGGTCATGCGGCTGACACCGCACTCCTCGGTGATGTCGTTGATGGTGATTTTATGAAAGGGTTTTTTTAACAGCAGACTTTTTAAAGCGTGCTCCAAAGCCTGCTTGGTGATGCTGGACATGAGCCTCCTCCTTCTTCTGTTTTGGGTTCCCTGTCCGCTTGAGGGACCCGTTCGGGTTGTTTAAATGCTGTACCCTGCACAAAAAGGTTTTTATCAAATGGAGTTTCTCTAGTCTATTCTCTTGTGCCGACCGTTTACCGCTCCAGATAGACCGATTCCCTGCCATCTTCCACAAAACGTTCCTGTACAACAAAGCCGTTTTTTTGCAGAAGGTGCAAAGAAGGCAGATTGTCGGAATAAACAAAGGCGCCTATGCTTTGCAGACGAAACCGCTCGGTCACCATCGGCAGAAAGAGCTGCATTGCCCGACTGCCGATGCCCTGTCCCCATCGCTCCTTGGCAAAGAGGCACAGGCTGAGCATGGCGTTGGGCTGCTGGCTGTGGTCGATGCAAAAGCACCAGATGTCCCCCACATATTCGCCGTCTGCCCAGATGGTCTGCCCAAAGCTGTCGGCATCGGGCAGCAGCGAAGCCTGAAAGTTGGCGATTGCCTGCTCACGGGTCAGCACGCTGCGGGGAAACATCTGCTCGATGTCGGGGTCCTTTGTGCGCTCAAAATAGGTGAGCGCATTTTCCAGCGTGCGTGCTTTCAGTTGAATATCCATGGAGAACCCTCCCTCATCTTACAGCTGATGAACCAGCTCCTTAAAGTGTCTGCCTCTTGCTTCAAAATCCGGGTAGAGGTCAAAGCTGGCGCAGGCAGGCGACAGCGAAACGATGTCCCCCGGCTGTGCGCACTGGCGGGCAAGCTCGACCGCCTGCTGCATATCTTTTGCGTGCAGGATGCGCAGCTGCTGCGGGTCAAAGCCTTCGCAGGCGGTGACAGCCGCTTCGATTTTCGGTGCGGTCACACCCATCAGGATGAGGGTCTTGACCTTTTCGATGATTTTGGGTGCAAGCGGCTCAAAGGGGATTTTTTTATCGTAGCCGCCCGCAATCAGGATGAGCTTCTGGTGGAAGGAGTTTAATCCTGCGATGGTGCGGGTCGGGCTGGAGGCAATCGAGTCGTTGTACCATTTGACGCCGTCCAGCTCCCGCACAAATTCGATGCGGTGCTCCACGCCGGCAAACTGCTGTGCCACCTGCACGATATTTTCGCAGTCCACCTCACCCCATACGGCGCTGATGGCAGCCAGATAGTTTTCTACATTGTGGATGCCCGGGATGCGTATCTGCTCCATCGGCAGCACAGGGGTCGTCCCGCTGCGGTCGTTGCAGTACAGCATCCCGTCCTCACCCAGATAAGCGCCCAGCGACGGGACGGTTTTGCGGCTGAAAAAGGCAGCGGTCCCCCGCACCAGCGGCAGGAAGGAGGCGGTGATGGGATTATCTGCATTGAGTACCGTGCGGCTGATGCCACCCTGATGCAGCAGGATGTTCTTTTTGGCATCGATGTATTCCTGCATATCCTTGTGGACATCCAGATGGTTCGGTGTGACGTTGGTGACCACAGCCACATCGGGTGAACGGCGCATGGAAATCAGCTGGAAGCTGGAAAGTTCCACCACAGCGCGGTCCTGCGGCTCGATCTGCTCGATGCGCGGCAGCAGTGGGAAGCCGATGTTGCCCCCCAAAAAGACCCGGTAGCCCTGTTTTTTCAGCAGCTCTGCAATCACCGAGGTGGTGGTCGTCTTGCCGTCCGAGCCGGTGACCGCATAGATTTTGCAGGGACACAGGTCGAAAAACAGCTCCATCTCGCTGGTGACCGCCACGCCTGCCTGCCGCGCCTGCTGTAAAGCAGGATGGAAGTAGTACATTCCGGGTGTGCGCAGCAGCAGGTCCTCACTGCACAGTCCCTCCAGATAGTTTTCTCCCAGCAGCAGCCGGATGCCCATTGCCTCCAGCCGGTCTGCCTCCTCTCCAATCTGCTCGCGGGTGCGTTTGTCGCGCAGCGATACCTGTGCGCCTTTGGCAGCGAACATTCCCAGCAGTTCGCGGTGGCTGCGTCCTAAACCGATGAAGGATACCTTTTTATCTTTTAGCTCCCTATAAAAGGAGTTGAGTCGTTCGTTCATGGAAAAAGCCTTCCCTTCCGATAGATTTACTCTGTTCCCGCCAAAAGCAGGAAAGTTACCCTTTCATTATACTCTGAATCGGCAGCGGTGTCGAGCAAAGCCGGTCGTTTTTGTGCGGGAGAAGCCGGAAAACAGTTTAAAATCCTCTTTACAACGATTGATAAAGTCTATATAATAAAAGAAAACGATACATTTTTTCTATCCAATATCAACCGATAAGCAAGGAGAGAGTGCTATGAGAAAGATTATTTTGTTCGGCACCGGCACATGAGGCGGCTGCCCACCGGTGAAAGAGGTTCTTTCAGAGAATAACATTAAGTATATGTACGTCGACATCTGCGAAGGTGTTGGTAAACTCAAGAGCTTTTTGAAGGTCCGCGACACCGCGCCGGAAATGCAGGAGGTGCGAGAGCAGCATCGTGCAGGCATCCCTTGCCTGGTGGTGGACGATCAGGTCATCCTGGTCAACGGTGCAGAGCATATGCAGCAGCTGATTGAGCAGTACCAACTCAAAGAGGACTAATTTCCTTTGGTGCAGATTCCGAAAATTTTGCAACGGAAAGGAAGTGGTTGCGATGGCAACAGGGTATTATAAACCATCTCCCGAACTGGAAGAATGTAACCGTTTGATCGAGGTGTACTGGAACACCAAGCAGTATGATAAATGCTTTGACGGACACCTTGCGCTGGCAAAGCAGGGGTATCCGCTGGCAGAATGTCAGGTTGGATATTTTTATCTGAAAGGGCTGGGGGTTTGCCAGGACTTTGAACGGGCATTTTACTGGACACAGCGTTCCGCACAGCATGGGGACCGCGATGCCCAATGCAATCTGGCATCCTTTTATGAGGACGGAATCGGCACACAGCGCGATATGCAGCAGGCAAAGTACTGGTATGCGCAGGCAGCTTTGCAAAATCAGGAGATTGCCCTGCAAAAGCAAAAGGAATTGGAAAATATTTGACGGCTCCTTTCGCTGTCTTTTTAAAAATTGGCACAGCAGATTAAACCTGCTGTGCCAATTTTTATGTCTGATCTACAAGACCGGTATCAAAAAAATTGACCGCTGTCCTTTGGGCAGCGGTCAATAGAAGAATTTTTATTTTGCGTAATCAACAGCGCGGCTTTCGCGGATGATGTTGACCTTGATCTGACCGGGATATTCCATCTCCGATTCAATCTTGTTGACGATGTCGCGGGCGATAATGGTCATCTGGTCGTCGCTGATGACCTCAGGACGAACCATGATGCGGATTTCACGACCTGCCTGAACAGCAAAGCACTTTTCAACGCCGTCAAAGGAGTTTGCAATCTCCTCCAGCTTTTCCAGACGCTTGATGTAGTTTTCCAGATTTTCACGTCTTGCGCCGGGTCTTGCTGCGCTGATGGCGTCAGCAGCCTGTACGATGCAGGCAACCAGTGTTTTTGGCTCTACATCGCCGTGATGTGCTTCAATAGCATGGATGACAGCCGGGCTTTCCTTGTACTTTCTGGCAAGGTCGACGCCAATCTTGACATGGCTGCCCTCGATTTCGTGGGTCAGGGCTTTGCCGATGTCATGAATCAGACCGGCGCGTTTGGCAGTAGCAACATCTGCGCCCAGCTCGGCAGCCATTACGCCTGCCAGATGAGCCACCTCGATGGAGTGCTGCAATACGTTCTGACCGTAGCTGGAACGGTATCTCATGCGACCCAGCAGCTTGATCATATCCGGGTGCATACCGTGAACGTTGGTCTCCAGAACCGCACGCTCACCGTCCTGCTTGATTTTGTTTTCGATTTCACGCTGTGCTTTTTCTACCGTTTCCTCGATGCGTGCCGGATGGATTCTTCCGTCCTGAATCAGGCGCTCCAGAGCGGTGCGGGCAATCTCACGTTTAACGGCATCGTGGCTGGACAGGGTGATTGCTTCCGGTGTGTCGTCGATAATCAGGTCAACGCCGGTCAGCGTTTCCAGTGTGCGGATGTTTCGTCCTTCACGACCGATGATGCGTCCTTTCATCTCATCGTTTGGCAGCGGAACGACCGATACGGTCACTTCGCCCACATAGTCGGACGCACATTTCTGGATAGCAGTTGCGATGATTTCTCTTGCTTTCTGGTCGGATTCATCCTTGAACTTCTGTTCATAGAGGTTGATTTTAACCGCCTTTTCGTGTACCAGCTCGTTCTCCAGATTGGAAAGCAGGTATTCCTTTGCCTGCTCTGCGGTGTAGCCGGAGATTTTTTCCAGCGCTTCAAACTGGCTGGCTTTGATTTCGTTGGCTTCCTTCAGGCGACCCTCTGCCTCTTTGATTTTATTTTGCAGGGTTTCCTCTTTTTTCTCCAGATTGTCCATCTTGCGGTCGATGGATTCTTCCTTCTGCTGGATGCGGCGCTCTAAACGCTGCACCTCGTTGCGGCGCTCTTTGACCTCTTTTTCTGCCTCGGTGCGCTGCTTGTGGATTTCGTCCTTTGCCTCCACCAGCGCCTCTTTTTTCTTGACCTCAGCGTCCTTGATGGCGTCGCTGATGATGCGTTTTGCTTCCTCCTCAGCGGTGCCAAACTCGGCTTCCGCCACCTTTTTGCGGTACTGGATTCCCAGCGGGAATGCGACCACTGCGCCTGCTGCCAGTGCAATCAGGATGCAGACAAGATAAGTAAAAATCGGGTCCATGGAACTGTTATTCCTCCTTCTATCGTTTGTGAGCAAAATCTGCTCGGAGCCGGACACACCGCCCGGGGGTGATTTTGAAAATCGGTGCCCATTTTTTAAGACACAACAAAACATCCGAACCCATCCTTTTCTTTGTAAAATAAAAAAGGACACGCTCAGAGTGATTCCTCAAAACACCCTGACCCAAACGACCGGACAGCACCGGTAAAAACTGCGGCAAGGGGGAGAAAGAAGCGAATTGACCTGTGTTTCGATATTGACTTTTTCTATCTGCAATCACAAATGGGCATAAAAAGAAAACAAATTCCAGACAGCACGCCGTATGCTGCAAAAATAGGCAGCGCAGGCGCCGTGCATCAAAAGGGGTCTTTTCAAAATGTGTATTCGATCTCAATTTGAGAAAAAACTCTGCAAGAGGGTGGATTCTGCTGCAATCGAAAAAATCAGGCAGCCAAAAAAGCGGAACGCAATCCGCTTTGTCGCATGGGGTACCGTCATCTTTTCTCCAAAAGATGAATGGTATATATTTATTTTATCTGTTAGAGTAAGACTTGTCAAGAAATTTATGTTGACATTTACGGGTTTGGGTGGTAACATGAAAGCAAAATAAAAAAGAACATCCCGCAAATCGTAGAAGGGGAAGCCGTCAGGCAGGATTTTGCGCAACAGAGAAAGGTGCGGCATCATCAGGATGCAGCTGAAAGCACCCGCGTCGGATCGCCGTTCGGTACCACCCCGGAGAGCGCATGAAAAGGGCAGCCTGCTCCAAATGCGACGCATCGACAGCGTTACAGGTCGAAAAAGAGATGTCCGCTTTCTTTGGAAAGCAAGGGCATAATACGGGTGGAACCGTGGAGCGAATGAAATCTGCTTCATCCCAGGATATGGGATGAAGCTTTTTTGTTTTTTTAAATGCTTTTTGGCAAATCCGCGACAAGGAGGGAGCGCCGATGGAGGACACGCAAACCCATGATACCGGCGTCATCCGGGAAAAGCAGGCGGACGAGGTCTGCGACATCTATGACATCTACGGAAACCGCACCGGCAAAACCTTTGTAAGAGGAGAGCCGCTGTCCGACGGACAGTATGTGATGGTGGTGGACGTGTGGATTGTCAACAGCAAAGACGAGATTCTGATACAGAAGCGCTCGGACTTGAAAAAGGACCTCCCCGGCACCTGGGCGACCCACAGCGGCTGTGTGCTGGCAGGAGAAAACTCGCAGCAGGCGTGCATCCGTGAGCCGCTCGAAGAAATTGGAATCCACATCCTGCCCTCCCAAGTGCACAAGCTCAACCGCAAGGTGCGCGGCAAGCTGCTGTCGGAAAACTTTGTGGTCGAACAGGATTTTGACACGGCAGATGCTGTTTTGCAGACCGAAGAGGTCAGCCAGATCAAATGGGTGAGCGTCAGCCAGCTCAAGCAGATGGCAGGACACAGGGAGTTTTACCGTTACCCGGAATTTTTTGATGTGGTCCGTTTTTTGGAAGAACGGCGAAGAAAAAGAGGGAACAGATACAATCTCCCGCAACAAAATCGAAAACTGGAAGAAAGAAAATAGAGGAGGAATATTTCTATGATTCACATTACACTCAAAGACGGAAGCGTAAAGGAATTTGAGTCGGGCGTTTCGGTCATCGACGTAGCCAAATCGCTGGGCGCAGGTCTTGCAAAAGCAGCCTGCTGCGGCAGAATCAACGGCGAAGCGGTTGACCTGCGCACCCCAATCACCGAGGACTGCCAGCTGGAAATCTGCACCTTCGATGACGAGGACGGAAAAAAGGCATTCTGGCACACCGCTGCCCATGTGATGGCACAGGCTATCCAGCATCTGTTCCCGGGAGCCAAGTTCGGTATCGGTCCTGCTCTGGAAAGCGGCTGGTACTATGACATCGGCGGGGTAAAACCGTTCACCCCTGACCAGTTTGGTGCAATCGAAGCAGAGATGAAAAAGATTGTCAAGGAAAATATCCCGGTTGAAAAACGCATCATCACCGTGGAAGAGGGCAGAAGCCTCTTTGCGGGACAGGACTATAAACTGGAGCTGCTGGAAGAATATGCCGAAAAGGGCTGGGAGCTGAGCGTTTATACACAGGGCGACTTTACCGACCTGTGTGCCGGACCGCACCTGATGAGCACCGGCGTGATCAAAGCAGTCAAGCTGACACAGGCAACCAGCGCATACTGGCGCGGCGATGCTGCCCGCGACAGTATGTGCCGTATGTACGGCGTGGCATTCCCGAAAGCAAGCGAGTTGGATGCCTTCCTGCAGCAGCAGGAGGAAGCCCGCCGCCGCGACCACAACAAGATCGGTCGTGAGCTGGAATATTTCACCACTGTCGATGTGGTCGGTCAGGGTCTGCCGATTATCCTGCCAAACGGCGCCAAGGTCATCCAGCAGCTTCAGCGCTGGATCGAGGATACCGAGGCACAGCGTGGCTACCAGCTGACCAAAACCCCGTACATGGCAAAGAGAGAGCTGTACAAGATCAGCGGTCACTGGGATCACTACCTGGATGGCATGTTTGTGCTGGGCGACCCACACGACGAAACCAAAGAGTGCTTTGCGCTGCGCCCGATGACCTGTCCGTTCCAGTATCAGGTCTACCTCAACCGCGCCCGCTCTTACCGCGACCTGCCGATGCGCTTGGGCGAAACCTCGACCCTCTTCCGCAACGAGGATTCCGGTGAGATGCACGGTCTGATTCGTGTGCGTCAGTTCACCATCTCGGAAGGTCACCTGATCCTGCGCCCGGACCAGCTGGAGGACGAGTTCCGCGGCTGTCTGGAGCTGGCAAAATACTGTCTGGAAACGGTGGGTCTGGCAGAGGATGTCAGCTACCGCTTCAGCCAGTGGGACCCGAACCGTACCGACAAGTATGAAGGTACTGCGGAACAGTGGGAAGAAGCACAGGGAGCAATGAAGAAGATTCTGGACCACCTGGGTCTGGATTACAAGGTTGGTATCGACGAGGCTGCCTTCTACGGACCAAAGCTGGATATTCAGATTAAGAATGTATTCGGCAAAGAGGACACCCTGATTACCATCCAGATCGATATGCTGCTGGCACAGAAATTCGGCATGACCTATGTGGGTGAGGACGGAAAGGACCACTTCCCATACATTATCCACCGCACCTCCATCGGCTGCTATGAGCGTACACTGGCGCTGCTGCTGGAAAAATATGCCGGTGCACTGCCGACCTGGCTGATGCCAACACAGGCAATGATTATTCCAATCAGTGAAAAGCATCACGACTATGCACAGAAGGTTCTTGAAAAGCTCCAGGCAGCCGGCATCCGTGTCGAAGCAGATTGGCGCTCGGAGAAGATGGGCTACAAGATTCGTGAAGCGCAGCTCAAGAAGATTCCGTATATGCTGGTTGTCGGCGAGAAGGAAGCAGAAACCGACAGCGTATCGGTTCGTACCCGCAAAGGCACCGACGGCGGCGCAATGAGCGTGGATGAATTTGTTCAGATGATCTGCGAAGAGATTAGAGAAAAAAGACGCTAATCCAAAGCGAATGCAATAGAAAATCCCCCTTTCTTCCTGCAAAACAGGAGGGAAGGGGGATTTTTTTACAAGGTTCAGATAATTTTTCAAATTAACAAAAGTTTTCTTGCATAAACTCCCCCTTTCCTCTATAATAAAAAGCAGATTTCCCATGGTAAAAGGGCGGATTTGTCCTGTTTTGCAAGGGGAATATTCGGACGATTGATACAAGGAAGGGGCGGTTTGGTGAACCACAAGGTATTATTGCTTGATACCGGCTACTCGTTGTACCGGCTGATGCAGCAAAACCCGACCCTGAGAGAAGAATTTGAGCTGCTCGGTCTTGATTTCAGCGACGAGGTCAGGGTCAGCGACCGCAGCCGTTTGATTGAACAGATCAGCGCCTCGGTGCGCAGCTGTCAGCTGGTGCTGCTGGTCGACCATGCGCCGCAGCTGCGGGCAAGGGAAATCCTTGCGCAGGGCTTCAACAAACCGCTGCACCAAAATGAGCGGGCGGCTGCGGACATCCGCAAATATCTGGGAAATCAGGGAAGGATGCCCAACGACCGGCTGCTGCAAGGAGCGATGATGCCGCAGGATGCCCTGCCGCTGAGCGACCCGGGCTGCGGACAGGCAGGCTTTGTCCTGTTTTTCCCCAACACCTGCGTTGCGCTGGTCAGCGGCTCGGCACAGGAGGTACTGCGCCAGGTGGCAAACGGACTGTTTGGCGCTCTGCTCCGCCATTTTTATCCGGGAGCGGTCACCTCGGATATTCCCATCCGCGCGGACAAGCGGGAGGCGGTGGAGGATTACATCGAGCTTCCCCGCCGCTGGCAGCAGAATTTTCTGCCTATCCTGGGCGGCACGCCGGACCATCCGGTGCTGCGGCTGATTGCATTGCGCGAGGAGGAAAAACTCTCCCGCAGCTGCTGCAACAGCTTTCTGGAGGATTTGGTCAGCGAGTGCGGGAGGGTCAGCACCTTTTCGGGCATAGGGACCAAGGGATTGCGCGTGGTGGAAAAAAAGCAGCAGAAAAAGTACAATCCCGATAGCTTTACCGACGGCGCACAGATGAACCCATCGGAAAAGGCAACGCCGGACTACAGCGGAACACCCGCGCCGCAGATGCAGCAACTGCCGTATGACGACGATTGGGATGACGACCTGTATGAAGAAGAGGACGACGAAGAGGAAAGCTGGCAGCCACAGCCCTCTTCTGAGCCGGTGAGCAGGAAGGAACAAAAGCGGGCTGCCAAACAGGAAAAAGCGCGCCGCAGGCAGGAAAAGAAAACTGCCGAAAGGGACGAACCGCGGGGACGACCGCTGATTGTCAAGGCTTTGCTGACCGTCTTTGTTCTGGTCTTTGCCGGTTCGGTCAGCTATCTGGGATACTACTACTTTAAGTCTGCCCAGAACCGCAGCGCCTACCAAACCTTGCGGGATGTCTATGATACACCGACCCTGATTGCACCTGCCGGTTATCCTTCGGGGTACAGCAAGGACTTTGCCGCTTTGTGGGAGCTGAATCCCGACACGGTGGGCTGGATCAGCATCGATGGCACCGCGCTGGATTATCCGGTGGTGCAGACCACCGACAACACCAAGTACTACCGGATGAATTTTGAAGGGGAGTACAGCGAACACGCCGTTCCGTTTGTAGATGCGTCGGATGACCTGCAAAAGCCCAGCACCAACGTCATTGTCTATGGACACAACATCCGTACCGACGGGCAGATGTTCAACATCCTCAAAGGATACACCGACTTGAGCTTTTATCAGGAGCATCCGGTGATTGACTTTAACAGCGTTTACCACGACGGTCAGTACAAGATCATTTCGGTCTTTTACACCAATACCCACGCCGAGCATGGGAAGATTTTTCCTTACCACGAGTTCATCGATGCACAGGACGCGCAGCAGACGCAGGACTACATCGACAGCGTGCTGGTGCGCAGCATTATCAACACCGGAGTGGATGTCCGTTCGGACGACCAACTGCTGACCCTGTCCACCTGCTCGTATGAGTTTAAGGATGCGCGCTTTGTTGTGGTTGCACGAAAGGTGAGAAAGGGCGAAAGCGCATCGGTGGATACCTCGGCGGCGGTGATGAATCCCAATCCACTCTATCCCGATGTCTGGTACCAGCTGTTTGGCGGAAGCAAACCGGACGAGACACAGCTGAAGGCGGCGCTGCACAGCGCTTCCTAACCCATATCATATAAGGAGGAACAAGCAAGATGATACAAGTACAGAATGTACAACAGCAGCCAAGCCAGGATGTCAGAGAGCAGCTGTACAGCCAGTTGGAGGATTACATGGGTTTGAGCAGCACCAAGAAAAAGATGGATAGCAGCGAAAAATCCGGGGGCACTACCCTCAAGCGCAAATCTTCCGAACAGAGCAGCTCGAGCAGCAGCTCCAAAGCATTGAGCAAAAATACCCTTGCCATCAAGGTCAACGGCAAAACGGTCAAAGGCTCGGCACAGAATATCGTCGGACGGGTGGTAGAGGCGGAGATGGGCGCCAGCTTTCGCGAGGAGGCGCTCAAAGCACAGGCAGTAGCGGCATACACCTACATTCGCTACAACAATCAGAAGGGGACCATCCCATCCCTGCCGGCAAAGAGCAGCGTTTCCGCCAAGGTCGAGGATGCGGTCGAGCAGGTAATCGGTGAAGCGCTGTACTATCAGGGTGAATATATCAATGCCACCTACTGTGCTTCCAATGCGGGCAACTCGGTCGATTCGGAAAATGTCTGGGGAGGCTATCTGCCTTACCTGCGCAGCGTGGAAAGTCCCGGCGACACCACCCTGAAAGCGTATGGGGCTGTCAAACGCTTCTCGGAGGAGGAGATTGCCCAGTACATCGAGGAGAATCTGGATGTGGACCCATACGATTACAGCGACCCGGACGAATGGTTTGAGGATGAAGAGTACATCAACGGAAGATATGTTGATTCCATCCGTGTCTGCGGAAAAAGACTCAGCGGTCGCGAGGTACGCGAGGAGCTGATGGAGTTTGCACTTCCTTCGGCGGCGTTTGAGGTGGAATATGACGATGGAGAGTTTATCTTCACCACCTACGGCTATGGTCACGGAGTGGGCATGAGCCAGCAGGGCGCCGATTACTTTGCGCAGCGCGGCTGGGACTATGAGGAAATTCTGACCCACTACTACACGGGCGTTACTTTAAAATAACAAAAGAACAGAAAACCCCTTGGACGACCTTTGCACAACAACAAAAGTCGTCCGAGGGGTTTTGTTTGCAGCAGGATTTACTGCGGCGGCTGAAAAAAGGAGCCACACCGCTGCTGTGCGCCAAACAGGTTGTTGTAGGCAAAGGCGCGGTAGTCCTCGATCAGAGAATCGTAGCGGTTGCTCTCCAGGTGGCTGTACGCTTTGCCATCTGCATCCATATAACCGACAAAAGTAAATACAGGGAACTGCTGCTCAAAGCCGGAGAGGTAATCGCCGTAAACAGAATTGCGGATGCCGGAAAGGGACAGCAGGTGCTGACCCAAGAAGTTCAGACTGCTGACCGGCAGCTCGGTCTGCGGCAGCGGGTAGTTTGCCCAAATCAGGAAGGGAGTCTGATAGCGTCCCATATACTGCTCCATCGTCATCTGGTCCTGGGTGACACCGTATGCCTTGTCCAGAAATTCCTGCTCCACCGACGGCTGGTGGTCGCCAAACATCAGGATGATGGTCGGCTGCTGCTGGCGGCTGAAGTAGTCCACCAGCAGCTTGAATGATTCGTCGGTCTTGTTTGCCAGTGTGAGGTACTGCTCTGCCATCGGGTAGCGACCGGGTTGGTCGGTCAGCTGTACCTGTGCGGGATAGTTTTCCACCGTATAGCTGCCGTGGTTCTGGATGGTCACATTGAAGAGGAACAGCCGCTCCTGCGGGGATTTGTGCTCAAATTCATAGATAATCTGCTCAAAGGAGGACTGGTCGCTGACATAGCCATGCTCCTCGGTGATGGGAACGTCCATATCCTCCACGCATTTGAAGCGGTCGAAGCCCAGCAGCGGGTAAGCCTGATTGCGCTGCCAGGAGGTGCGCTCGCCCGGGTGGAAGGCAAGGGTGCGGTAGCCGTTTTCTTTGAGCAGCGAAGCCAAGGAGGAGGAAGGCTCCAGAATGTACTGCTGGTAGGGGATGCTGCCCGAAGGCAGGAACGCCATCGAGTTGCCGGTCAGAAATTCAAATTCGCTGGCGCTGGTGCCCGCACCAAAGACAGAGGTGTAGCAATGTCCACGGATGCAGTTGCCCAGCGAGTCGATGAAATCGGTGACACTTTCGCTCAGGGAAAGGTTGCCGAAGCTTTCAAAGTCTGCCCAGGATTCGTTCATGATGGCGATGATGTTCGGACGGGTATCGGTGGAAACAGCCGGTTCGACAGGAGCGACCTGCTGCGCAATCCGCTGGACGTTCTGTGCAGAAGGGTCCTGCGGCGGTTCGACCGACATGAATTGGGTGTTGCGCAGAAAAACAGCAAGAGCGCCGTCTTTGGAGTAGGAGCCGGACTGGTCCCAGACATCGGTGCGGACACCGAAGGTTTCCAGCGCGTTGGGCTGCAAAACCGGATAGGCGCAGGCAACGATGGCGCACAGATAGGCAGCCCTTGCCCGCAGACGGTTTTGGGAAGGACGAAAACGCCCGCTTTTCATCCGGCGGCACAGCAGCAGGAAGAGCAGCGCCAGTAAAATCAGGGAAATGCCCATCTGACGGCTGATGGAAAATTGATAGCTGTCCGCCACGGCAGCAGCGGTGCCCAAGGCGGTGAAGTCCCATGGCAGGATGGGAGTGCCACGGAAGAGGGAAACGTAGTAGTTGGCAGTCCCCCATAAAAAGCACAGCAGGTGGGTCACAAAGCAGCAGAGGACGATGTAGTTGGTCAGAGCGCACAGGGTAAAGTGGACAGCGCCGATGCAAAGATAGTTTGCCAGCAGGATGCCCGCAGGGTAGTCCCACGGCAGGCTGCCGCTGTAAGCAAACTGCATCAGATAAAAAGCGGTGACGGGAGTCAGCAGCATAAGCAAAAGCAGCTTGCCTTCTGAGGGTGTAAAATGCTGAGTAAAATAACGCTTGATGGTGTTCATATTGGTCGGTGGTTCTTCCTTTCCTGATAGATTGGACAATGAAAAAGGGGAGTCCTATGCACCATCAAACGATGAAAGCCGCAGGACTCACCTCAAAAAGCCGGTTGTTTTATGGAAAATATATTATAGCGGAAAAGCAGAGGACTGTCAAATGTAAAACGGCAGGGACATCCTATTTTAAGAGGATGTCCCTGCCGAACCCTTTTGTTTAGCAACTTCCGAAAGAACGCCGCAGAGCGAACGCTTTTCTTTTTGCCTACTATTTCTTTTTAGTAAAGAAATCGGTATGGCGCGGAGCGGAGAACTTTTCTTTTTGCATACTTTTTCTTTTGAGTAAAGAAAAAGTATGGCGCGAAGCGGAACGCTTTTCTTTTTGCCTACTTTTTCTTTTTAGCAAAGAAAAAGTAGGTTATTGGGCAGCAGCGCGGGCAAAGGCTTTCTTGCGGACGGCAAAGTAGCAGATGAGATGAACACCTGCGGTCAATACCCAGGAGATAGGGTAGGAGATGTACAGACAGTCCAGAGTGCGGTCCATCTGGAAGATGGTGAAAATCCAGATGACACGGAATGCGCACGCACCGGTCAGAGAAACCAGCATCGGCATAATGGAATATCCCATGCCGCGGATGGTGCCGACCATGACGTCCATCAAGCCGCAGAGGAAGTAGGTTGCACAGACGTATTTGAGTCGAATCAAGCCGTAGGAAACGACCTCCGGGTTGGAGGTGTAAATGCCCAGTAGCGGCTCGCCCAGTAGGTAAGCGCCGCCACCCATCACCAGACCGATGGCAGTGACCACCAGCAGACACTGGAAGAGAATCTTGTTGATACGGTCAAACTTTTTGGCGCCCATGTTCTGGCTGGTAAAGCTCAAAGAGGTCTGGTAAACAGCGTTCATCGAGTTGTAGACAAAGCCTTCGATGTTGCCCGCGGCGGTGTTGCCCGCCATGACCTGAGAGCCGAAGGAGTTGACGGAGGACTGAATCAGGACGTTGGAAATGCTGAAGATGGCTCCCTGTAAACCGGCAGGCAGACCGATGCGCAGCATCGATTTGAGCTGCTCGGGGTGGAACTTCAGATGCTTAAAGTCCAGATGGCAGGGACCGTCCATCTTCATCAGACACAGGATAATCAAAAATGCGGAAATTGCCTGGGAAATAATGGTCGCCAGCGCAACACCTGCCACACCCATGTGAAAGACGATGACAAAGAACAGGTTGAGGACGACGTTGACCACGCCCGATAGGGTCAAAAAGTAGAGCGGGCGCTTGGTGTCACCGATGGCACGCAGGATGGCAGCGCCGAAGTTGTACATCATAAAAGCGGGCATTCCTACAAAGTAGATGCGCATATACAGAACCGACAGGTCGATGACATCTTCCGGGGTGCCCATCATTTCCAGCATCGGACGAGCCAGCAGGATGCCGACAAAAATCAAGATGATGCCGCCCCAGATGGCGGTCAATACCGAGGTGTGTACCGCGCCGTGGATGCCGTCATAGTCCTTGGCGCCGTAATTGCGCGCAACAACGACATTGGCTCCGACCGAAACGCCGATAAAAAGATTGATGATCAGGTTGATCAGCGCACTGGTTGAACCGACAGCAGCCAGCGCCTGGCTTCCGGTGAAACGACCGACAACGATGATGTCCGCAGCATTGAAAAGCAGCTGCAAAATGCCGGAGATCATCAGCGGGATGGCAAAGACCAGAATCTTTCCGAGGATTGGTCCATTGCACATATCCAGTTCATACGATTTCTTCATTGCTCCCATCCTTTTCTAAAAAAATAAAGCGTTTGCTATCATACGCTTCAAGACAACTTTTATTATAGCAAGCTGAATGTAAAATGCAAGAGAAATCTGAACATTCACATGTATAAAAATCACATAAAATCACTGTGCTTTTTGCGCAAAATAAACCAAAGGGCAGAAAAAACAAAAATGGATGGAGCTGCATACAGCTCCATCCATAAAAGGAAAAGGCAAACTTATTTCATCAGAAGGTCGGCGCTGGAAATCAGGCGCTGCTCGATGGTTTCAACCTGTTCCTTGTCGTTGGTCACGATGGTCAGATAAACCTTGATTTTCGGCTCGGTGCCGGACGGACGAACAATCAGTTTCAGGTTGTTTTCCAGGTCATATTCCAGCACGTTGGAGGTCGGCAGCAGAATGTCGGTTTGTCCACCGATGCGGAAATCTCTTCGTTTGGAAATCAGATAATCGGAGCAGCACAGAATCTTGTAGCCGCCAAAATCCTTCGGTGGATTTTCGCGCAGCTTTTTCATGATGCCGGTCATCTTGTCCATTCCTTCTGTGCCTTCAAAGGTGTATCCCTTGACCTTGGCAGCATAGACACCAAAGCGGGAGAAGATGTCGTTGAGCGCGTCGATCAGTGTCTTGCCCTGCTTTTTGTAGTACTCTGCCATTTCGCAGATGATCATAGCGCCGTTGACAGCGTCCTTGTCGCGGACATGACCGCCGGTCATATAGCCGTAGCTTTCCTCAAAGCCCAGCAGGAAGCGGTTTTCTTCGCCCTTCTGCTCCAGCAGGGTAATCTGCTCGCCGATGTATTTAAAACCGGTGAGGACGTTGATCATCTGGATGCCGTAGCTTTTGGCAACCACATCTGCCAACGGGGTGGACACGATGGATTTGACAGCGATTGGATTTTTAGGCATGGTTCCCTGTGCGATGCGCTGCTTTGCAATATAGTCGAGCATCAGCACGCCGACTTCGTTGCCGGTCGGCAGGATGTATTCGCCGTGGTGGTTGACGGCGATGCCAACGCGGTCAGCGTCCGGGTCGGTGGCAAGCACCAGGTCGCCGTCGATGCTCTTGCACAGCTGGATGCCCAGCTGCAAGGTGGATTTTTCCTCCGGGTTCGGGTATGGGCAGGTCGGGAAGTTGCCGTCCGGTCGCTCCTGCTCGCGCACGATCTCGATGTCCTCGATGCCGATTCTTCCCAGGATGCGGCGGACCAGCTTGTTGCCGGTGCCGTTGAGTGGGGTGTAGACCACCTTCAGGTGACTTGGCTGTACCGGTGCCTTGCTGACACGCAGTGCAAAGACGCGGTCGAGGTACTGGTCGACCAGTTCGTCGGAGATATACTCAATCATGCCGCTGCGCAGACCCTGCTCCAGGGAAATCTTTTTGACCCCATCAAAGATGTCGGTCTTGCTGGCAAGCTCCAGCACCTTGGCAGCAGCCTGCGGGTTCAGCTGGCAGCCGTCGTCGCCGTATGCCTTGTAGCCGTTGTACTGGGCTGGGTTATGGCTGGCGGTGATAACGATGCCGGCGCTGCAATGCAGCTGACGAACGGCAAAGGACAAGGTAGGGGTCGGCATCAATTCCTTGAAGAGATAAGCCTTGACCCCGTTTGCAGCAAAGACGCGGGCGGTCACACGGGCAAACAGGTCGCTCTTGATGCGGCTGTCATAAGCGATGGCAACCGATGGATTTTCATATTTTTCGTTGATATAATCCGCCATGCCCTGGGTAGCCAGAGCAACGGTGTAGATGTTCATGCGGTTGGTGCCTACGCCAAGGATGCCGCGCAGACCGGCGGTGCCGAATTCCAGCATTTTTACAAAGCGTTCTTTAATCTCATAGTCGTTTCCTTCGATGTCGACCATTTCTGCAATCAGGTCCGGGTCCTCCAGCTGCTTTGATTTCCAGAGGTTGTATGTATCAAGATAGTTCATGCAAAATCATCCTTTCTGGCGGCGATTGACGCAGTTGGAACAACCGCCGTAAAACTATACAAAATCAATAGACTCTACTTTTATTCTATGCCTTTTTTGTTCAGAAGTCAACAAAATGCAGTCGAAAAAGACTCTTTTTCTGTTAAGATACGGTCAAACGGAACTAACAAAAGAAAAGATTTTGTCAAGAGCGAAACGGCAAAAAAGAAAAGCGATTGATTTTCCTACCGTTATTGTTTATAATAAAAGCAATGAAAAAAAGCTTTTCCCATATCCCGGAGGAGGAATCGTTTTTTAAAATAAGGAGGATCTTTATTATGTTAGTTTCTGCAAAAGAAATGCTGGACAAAGCAAAAGCGGGTCACTACGCAGTGGGTCACTTCAACATCAACAACCTGGAGTGGACCAAAGCCATCCTGCTGACCGCTCAGGAAAATAATTCCCCTGTTATTCTGGGTGTTTCCGAGGGTGCAGGCAAGTACATGGGTGGCTACACCACCATCGTCGGCATGGTAAACGGCATGATCAAAGAGCTGGGCATCACCGTTCCGGTTGCTCTGCATCTGGACCACGGCAGCTATGAGGCAGCAAAAGAATGTATCGAGAAGGGCTTCTCCTCGGTTATGTTCGACGGCTCCAAATACAGCATCGAAGAGAACGTAGAAAAGACAAAGGAAATCGTTGCACTGGCTCACTCCAAAGGAATCTCGGTTGAGGCTGAGGTAGGCGCAATCGGCGGCGAGGAAGACGGCGTGCTGGGCGGCGGCGAGATTGCAGACCCGGATGAGTGCGCAAGCATCTGCGAGCTGGGCGTTGATATGCTGGCAGCAGGCATCGGCAATATCCACGGCGTATATCCAGAAAACTGGGCAGGTCTGCGTCTGGACGTCCTGGCTCAGATCCAGGAAAAGACCGGCACCATGCCTCTGGTTCTGCACGGCGGCACCGGCATTCCTGACGAGATGGTCAAGGATGCAATCTCCAAGGGCGTTTCCAAGATCAATGTAAACACCGAATGCCAGATCGTATTCACCGCAGCAGTCCGCAAATACTTTGAGGAAAACATGGACCAGCAGAAGAAGGGCTTCGACCCAAGAAAGGTCCTCAAACCGGGCTTTGAAGCAATCAAAGAAAAGGTAAAAGAGAAGATGGAGCTGTTCGGCTCGATCAACAAAGCATAAGCGGCAAAACATACCGCCTAAGAGCGGGGAGATTTTCCCCGCTCTTTTCTATCACAGCACAAGGGAGGAAAGGAACTGTGGAATATCAAAACAAAACCATCACCTTAAAGGACGGCAGAACAGCGTTGCTGCGTGCCGTTTGCAAAGAGGATGCTATACCGATGATTGCATACATGAAAGCCTGCTATGAGCAGACGCCTTACCTGATGCGCTACCCGGACGAATTTGCCGTCACAGCAGAGCAGGAGGCGACCTATCTGGAAAGGCAGCTTGTTTCTCCCGATGTGCTGATGCTCGTCTGCGAGGTGGAGGGAAAGTTGGCGGGGAACTGTCAGCTTGACTTGAACCGCTGGCGCAAGACCCGACATCGCGGGCAGGTCGCCATCGCCTTGCTGAAGGATTATTGGGGACTGGGCATCGGAACGGCGATGTTTAAAGAGATGATTGAAAAAGCAAGGCAGGAGAAGCTCGAACAGCTGGAGCTGGAGGTCATCGAAGGGAACCAGCGGGCGATTGGGCTCTACCACAAGATGGGTTTTGTGTGCATAGGCGAAAAGCCCAACGCCATCCGGCTGGAGGATGGAAGCTCCTTAAAAGAGCTGATGATGGTCAAGGTTTTATAAGCTGACGCAAAAAGGTTTTGTCTGGATTGATTGTGGCAGACAAAACCTTTTTGATTTTCTTTTACAAAATGACGACAATATCCGAGCGGCTTTGGTTGATTCGTTTGAAAAATCCGTTTATAATAAAGAGAGCATCCTGAAAAACCGGACGGATAAGCTGGTCGACAGCAGCGCACACTAGAGAAGGAAATCGAATCTATGGAGGTGTGCGCATGAGCCACAATCACAAGAAAAACAATCGCAGGAAACCGGTCTGTGAAGAACTGCCGGTCGACCAGCCGCAGGAGCAGCCGGAGGATTTGGAGGAGCAAACCAGCCAAATCATCCAGTCCGGCTCGGTCACCATGACCGCAGCCAAGCACGTCGTCCACTGTCTGACCATCGTCGGTCAGATCGAGGGTCACTATATCCTGCCGCCGCAGAACAAGACCACCAAGTATGAGCACGTCATTCCGCAGCTGGTCGCCATCGAACAGGACCCTTCCATCGAAGGGCTGATGATTATTCTCAACACCGTCGGTGGAGATGTCGAGGCGGGGCTTGCCATTGCCGAGCTGATTTCCGGCATGAAAAAGCCGACCGTGTCGCTGGTGCTGGGCGGCGGACATTCCATCGGTGTGCCGCTGTCGTGCAGCGCAAAGCAGTCCTTCATCGCGCCTTCCGCCACCATGACGGTGCATCCGGTGCGGATGAACGGTCTGGTGCTGGGCGTTCCGCAGACCCTTTCCTATTTTGACCGGATGCAGGAACGCATTGTGCGCTTTGTCACCGACAACTCCGGCATCTCCTCGAAGGATTTTCGTCGGCTGATGATGAACACCGGGGAGCTGGTGATGGACGTCGGCACCGTTTTGGATGGAGAAAAGGCGGTGCAGGCGGGACTGATCGACCATTTAGGAGGACTGAGCGAAGCCATCTCCTGCCTGTACCGGATGATTGAGAAAAAAGAAAAGGGAGCAAAATCTGCGGTCCGACCCAAAAAAGGAGGGCGCAGACGATGATCCTTCATTCGGTGACACCAATTTGGGCGATGCAGCAGATGATGGCAGAGCAGTCAGAGCAGCCGACCACTGTTTTGCTTTCGGAAACGGCAGCGCTGCAAGGCAGGATACAAAACGGACAGCTTTTGGTGGAACGCATCCTTTCCACCGACCCGCACGATTTTCTGCGGCAGGAGCTTTCCCCGGGAAAACAGGTGAAGCTGCCGCAAAAAAACAGATTTTTTTAGATTACTTTTTATGATAGAAACATGGACAACAGGGAGGCTTGGCAGACTATGGCAACCAAAAAAACATCCTCGCGCACCAAAAGCAAGAGCGCGGCTGCGACCGAACGGGAGCGCAAAAAACGCGAGCTGCACTCCAGACAGCAGTTTTGGGCAATCGTCGTTTTTGCAGTGGCAGTCTTTATTATGGCGACCACACTGGTGGAGGGACAGAACGTCTGGAACTGGATTCACAATTTCTTTCTGGGGATGTTTGGATGGAGCGCCTATCTGATTGCTCCCCTGCTGTTCTATGTTTCCATCATGACCGCGCTGGACAAGCCTATCGGTCTGGTCGGGCACAAGGTATGGCAGTCGATGCTGCTGATTTGCCTGCTCAGCGGAGCGACCCAGGTGTTCGGCTCGGGCATCCCAAACGGCAACCTGATTGAAAAGTTCCTCTCACTCTTTCAAAACGGCGTGGACGGACACGGAGGAGGAGCGGTTTCGGGGCTGTTCGGTCTGCCGCTGCTCTACTGGTTTGGTCCCACCGGAGCCAAGGTGACGATGGTCCTGCTGATTTTTGTGGTGCTGATGGTACTGACCGGCGGGACACTGATCGGGCTGTATCAGTCGGCAAAAAAACCGATGCAGAAGATGGAGGAGGTCTATGTCGCCCATTCGGAGATCCGCAATCAGCAGCGGCAGCTTCGCCAGGAGCAGATGATGGAGGAAGGGCAGGCGCCGACCAAGCCTCGCTTTAACATCAATATCCCGTTAGGCTCAGGCAAGCGCGCCGAGCAGGAGGACGGGTTGCAAACCGACAGCTTTTTTAATGCCAAGCGCAAAAAAGAGGAGGAGCTGGAGCGGCTGCGCCAGGCACAGGAGGACACCGAAAAAGGCAGGGCAGCCATGAGGGAAAAGCTGGAGTTGGAACGCGCCGAACAAAAGCGGCAGGAACAGCAGCGCGCCGAGCAGATTGCTGCCGAGCGACGGGAGCTGGAGCAGTCGGTGGAAAGCGACAGCTTCTGGAATCCGCCGGAAGAACCGGTGGACGAGCAGGAATCACAGCTTTCCTCTCCGTATTTGGACGACCTGATCAATCGGGTCGCACCTGCTGCCGGCAGCGGTTATGCGCGGGAGGACCAGGCAGTGCTGCACACCCTGAAATCCAATATGCCAAACGCAGGGGTGCGACCGGTGGTGGATTCTGCCGATTGGGACCACCCGTCTCACCTGCATGAAGAAAGGATGGGCGACCCTTGTCAGACCGGATTTTCCTGGGAGCAGACAGAGCAACAGCCGCTTTTGGAGGAAGAGGACATCGCTGATGGATTTATCTCGATGCAAAACTTCCACTTTGGACAGCATGTGCAGGAAGAACCGACGGAATCGG
>ERZ827194.697-NODE-697-length-21351-cov-10.8293_pt1 | contig 21351 bp, 17 predicted proteins | sample MGYA00519777_ERZ827194 | MGnify/ENA primary metagenome ERZ827194 (study PRJEB31778, sample SAMEA3449277) | human gut metagenome | biome: human gut; feature: human-associated habitat; material: faeces | place: United Kingdom | collected 2010/2012 ...
CCATGTCTCTTTTTATCTTCTTTTCAATTTGCGAAAATTATTGTACCTTATCGAGTCTGCAAACTAATTTGCGCATAACTCTTGATGGCACCTCTCTATATGCTCCTTGTCAGGCCGCTACATACCAGAAACCCAGCTCATGCTTGACACATAAGCTGGGTTTCTCGCCAGACAGAGGCCCCCCTTTCGGGGGATACCCTCTGTCTTTTTGGACTTATTTTTCATCAAGCAGGCCCTTTCAGCCGCTTCATGCGAGATGCTTCCGGAAAGCGGCTCAGCACAGCTTGGCCCCGGCCGGGATCTGATCGTCAATCATCAGCAGGTTCAGCTTTTCCTCGCCCTTCTCCGTGTGGACAGCGGAGATCAGCATCCCACAGCTCTCCTGGCCCATCATTTTCCGGGGAGGCAGGTTGACAATGGCCACCAGAGTCTTGCCCACCAGCTCCTCCGGCTTGTACCAGGCAGCGATGCCAGAAAGGATCTGCCGGTCGGTACCGGTGCCGTCATCCAGGGTGAAGCGCAGCAGCTTGTTGGACTTCTTCACTGCCTGACAGTCCTTCACCTTCACGGCCCGGAAATCACTTTTGCAGAAGGTGTCGAAGTCCACCTTCTCAGTGAGCTGAGGCTCCACCTCCAGCGGAGGCAGGGCGGCCTTTCTGGCCTCCTGAGCGGCCTGCTCCAGGGCCTCCAGTTCCTTCTCGGCGTCGATACGGGGGAACAGGTTGTCCCCCCGGACCACGGTGGCATCCTTGCGGAGGGAGCCAAACTGTACGGCGCTCTCCCAGGTGGAGCAGTCCCCACAGGCGCCGATCTGGCGCAGGATCTCCGCGGAGGACTCGGGAATGAAGGGGGTCAGCAGGACAGCGCATACCCGCAGAGTCTCCAGCAGATGGTACATGACGCCGGCCAGGCGGGCGCCGTTGGCCTCCATGTCCTTGGCCAGCACCCATGGGGCGTTCTCGTCGATATACTTGTTGGCCCGGGAGATGACCTTGAAGATCTCCGCCAGGGCGTTCTGGAAGGCGTAGTGCTCCATCTGCTCCTCATAGCGGCCCCGGAGGCCGGAGACCAGCTCCTCCAGCTCCTGATCCTTCTCCAGGTCGCCGGCCTGAGCGGCGGGCAGAGTGCCTCCGAAGTACTTGCCCACCATGGACACGGTACGGCTGAGCAGATTGCCCAGGTCGTTGGCCAGGTCCACGTTGATGGTGTTGATGAGGGACTCGTTGGAGAAGTTACCGTCCGAGCCGAAGGGGAAGGTGCGCAGCAGGAAGAAGCGCAGGGCGTCCACGCCGAAGTGCTCCGCCAGCAGGTAGGGGTCCACCACGTTTCCCTTGGACTTGGACATCTTGCCGCCGTCCAACAGCAGCCATCCATGTCCGAACACCTTTTTGGGCAAAGGCATCTCCATACTCATCAGCATGGCGGGCCAGATGATGGAGTGGAAGCGGACGATCTCCTTGCCTACAAAGTGGACATCAGCAGGCCAGAATTTCTCATAGTCATCATATTTGTCATTCAGGAAGCCCAGAGCAGTAGTGTAGTTGAACAGGGCATCCACCCACACATAGACCACATGGCCCGGGTCAAAATCCACAGGCACGCCCCAGGTGAAGCTGGTACGGGAGACGCACAGGTCCTCCAGGCCGGGCTTGATGAAGTTGTTCACCATCTCGTTCACCCGGGAGCGGGGCTCCAGAAAATCAGTGTCCTCCAGAAGGTGCTGGATCCTGTCGGCATACTTGGACAGACGGAAGAAGTAGGCCTCCTCCTCGGCGTCCACCACCGGGCGTCCGCAGTCGGGGCACTTGCCGTCCACCAGCTGGGACTCCGTCCAGAAGGACTCGCAGGGCTTGCAGTATTTGCCCACATACTTGCCCTTGTAGATGTCGCCCTTCTCGTACATCTTCTTAAAAATCTTCTGAATGGAAGCGACATGGTAGTCATCTGTGGTGCGGATGAAGCGGTCGTTGGAGATATTCATCAGCTTCCACAGGTCCTTGACCCCCTTGGGGCCCTCCACAATGTTGTCCACAAACTCCTTGGGGGAAACGCCGGCCTCCTTGGCCTTGTCCTCGATCTTCTGGCCGTGCTCGTCGGTGCCGGTGAGAAACAGCACGTCGCAGCCGGTCAGCCGCTTATAGCGGGCCATGGCGTCGGTGGCCACGGTGCAGTAGGTGTGGCCGATGTGCAGCTTGTCGCTGGGGTAGTAGATGGGGGTCGTAATATAAAATTTCTTTCGTTCCATGGGTCTTATTCCTCCCGATGAATTAGTACATGATGAAATCAGCGGACCGTGGGGTCCTGCGCCCGCTCCCCGGCTGCCCCGGGGGCAAAGCGGCTGTGAGACAGAGCGGTCAGTCCGCCCAGGGTACACAGCAGAAAGGCGGCGGTGAGCACCGCCCCGAACAGGGAGAGCCCGTCCGCCAGCGAGGCCCCGCCGAAGGCCAGCCCCAGCACCGCGAACAGGATGAAGCGCCGGGGGTGGGGGCGCTGATAGAAAAAGGCCGCCTGCTGGTACAGGGCCAGCAGAAGGAACACACAGGCCAGCAGAGGAACGGACGACCGCAGCAGCACCGGATCCCGGGAGTATGTCTGATATACCTCCATCAGCCAGGGGAGGGCCGCGCAGGCGGGGAGAGCGGCCGGCACGCGGGTTTGCAGCCCAGTGACCGCCCGGTAGTTGTTCCGCCCGGAGACCAGGGCCCCCACCGCCCCCGCGAGGCAGGCGGCCACAGTCACCGCCAGGACGGCGGGCATGATGTGGTGGACGGGATCGGCCTGCCACGCCTGAAGCTGTTCCATCAGCTCAGGGAGTCCCAGCGCCGCGGTCAGCAGGAAACACATCCCCGCCGCCGTCATCAGGGTCATGTACCCTGTGGAGGGGCAGTGAAAGGCGCGCTCCGGCTCCTCCGGCGCGGCCCCGCCGCGGCCCAGCAGAAGGGCCGCCAGCGCCAGCGCCGCCATCAGTCCCCACAGAGCCAGGGTCGCCGGCGCGCCGGCGGCGAACAGCTCTGTGACCGGGTCCAGGGCGGAGGTCCGCTGCCACAGGCGCAGGCCAAAGCCCGCCAGGCCGCCGGCCAGGGCCAGGGCGGGCAGAATATGATGCTTTCCCATTGAAAACCTCCTCGATCACCGGGCCGTCAGGCCCGGCCTTCATTTCAGCTTCGGGTTTCCGGAGGACGTCCGGCCGCCGCCGGAGGGATCCCCAAACTGGAACCACAGGGCGATCATCAGCAGGACCAGGCCCACAATGGCAATCATATTAGAGACTGCCTCAGGCAGCAGGCCGGCGCGAAACATGGCCTCCGTCGCGGCCAGCAGGATCAGGGCAAACAGCAGGATGTTCCGGGTGGTACCGTTCATCCGTTTGCGGGTGCCGTCCGACGCGAACTCCGACTCCTCCACCGGCGCGTTCACCCGGCGCTTGGTCTGAGGGTGGCGCTTCTTGTGTTTCTTTTGGCTCATGGACTCAGTCCTCCTCCTTCCAGATCACGGCTCCGCCTATGACCAGCGGACCGTCGTAAAAGACCACAGACTGCCCCGGGGTGATGGCCCGCTGGGGCTGGTCAAAGATGACGCGGCAGGTATCCGGGCCGGTCTGCTCCAGCAGAGCCGGCTGGGGCGCCATACGGTACCGGATCCGGGCCTGCACCCGGATGGGCCGGTCCAGCCGCCCGGTGGGAATCAGGTTCAGCTCCTTCCCCGTCAGCCCCCGGTGGAACAGCGCCTGGTTGTCCGACAGGACCACCCGGTTCTCCTGAGGGCAGACCTCCCTGACATAGAGGCGGCCCTGGTTGGAGGAGACCTTCAGCCCCCTGCGCTGGCCCACCGTATAGCGGATGATGCCCTCGTGAACGCCCAGCACCCGCCCCTCCGGGTCGCAGAAGGGGCCGGGGGGATAGGTCCGTCCGGTGTGGTGACAGAGGAACGCGGCGTAGTCCCCGTCCGGAACGAAGCAGATGTCCTGGCTGTCCCGCCTGCGGGCGCTGACCAGCCCCTGCTCCTCCGCGATGGCCCGGATCTCCTCCTTGGACAGACCGCCCAGCGGAAAGCACACCCGCTCCAGCTGGGCCTGGGACAGGGACCAGAGGACATAGCTCTGGTCCTTCTCCGGGTGGACGGCCCGTTTGAGCAGGACCCGTCCGCTGCCGGCGTCCCGCTCCGTCCGGGCGTAGTGCCCCGTGGCCAGACGGCCGCAGCCCAGCTGTCCGGCAGCCTCCAGCAGCGCGCCGAATTTGATGGTCCGGTTGCAGGTCACACAGGGGTTCGGGGTGCGGCCCTGCTCATACGCCCGGACAAAGGGCTCCATGACCCGCTCCCGGAAGGGACCGGACAGGTCCAGGGCGTGGTGGGGGATGCCCAGCTGGGCGGCGACGGCCCGGGCGTCCTGAATATCCTCCAAGATGTGGCACCGCTCCCCCTGGCCAGGGGCCAGCTCCTCCGGGGTAAACAGGCGCATGGTGACCCCCACCGTCTGCTCCCCCTGCTGCTGGAGCAGCCAGGCGGCCACCGAGCTGTCTACGCCGCCGCTCATCGCCACTGCAATGGAATCGCGCAAATGATCCTCCTCCTCAGCCCTGCCGGGTCAATTTTGATAGATGTTAAGTATACCACATTTTCAGGGGGGGTGCAACCGAAAGCAGACCGGAAGCAGGCCCTCTCCCCATAAAATACAGGAAAATGCCCCTCCTTCCCCCCTTGCGGCCTGGGTCCGCCTATGATAAAATAGCTTGTTAAATCCTGTGAATATCAAATGTAGAGGGAGTGGACCCTTTTGTCGAATTACGAATCTGAGATCAAGCGCCGCCGCACCTTTGCCATCATCTCCCACCCGGACGCCGGTAAGACCACCCTGACGGAGAAGTTCCTGCTCTACGGCGGAGCCATCGCCCAGGCAGGCCAGGTCAAGGGCAAGAAGAACACCCGGGCGGCCACCTCCGACTGGATGGAGATCGAGAAGCAGCGCGGCATTTCCGTCACCTCCTCGGTGATGCAGTTCCAGTATGAGGGCTACTGCATCAACATCCTGGACACCCCGGGCCACCAGGACTTCTCGGAGGACACCTACCGCACCCTGATGGCCGCCGACTCCGCCGTCATGGTCATCGACGCGGCCAAGGGCGTGGAGGCCCAGACCCGGAAGCTGTTCAAGGTGTGCGCCATGCGGGACATCCCCATCTTCACCTTCATCAACAAGATGGACCGGGAGGCCCGGGACCCCTTCGAGCTGTGTGAGGAGCTGGAAAAGGAGCTGGGCCTGGACACCTACGCCATGAACTGGCCCATCGGCTGCGGCAAGGAGTTCAAGGGCGTCTATGACCGGCAGAACCGGAAGGTGATCCATTTCACCTCCAACACCAACGCCCGTGCGGCCACCGCCACGGAGATTGAGCCGGACGATCCCGCCCTTGCCGGTCTGATCGGCCAGGCCAAGCGGGACCAGCTGGTGGATGAGATCGAGCTGCTGGACGGGGCCTCCTGTGACTTCGACCTGGACCGGGTGCGCCACGGTAAGCTGTCCCCGGTGTTTTTCGGCTCCGCCCTGACCAACTTCGGTGTGGAGCCCTTCCTGGAGGAATTCCTCCGCATGACCACCGCCCCCCTGCCCCGGATGGCCGGGGACGATGTGATCGACTCCTTCGACGAGGACTTCTCCGCCTTCGTCTTTAAGATCCAGGCCAATATGAACAAGGCCCACCGGGACCGCATCGCCTTTATGCGCATCGTCTCCGGAAAGTTCGAGGCAGACCGGGAGGTCTACCATGTCCAGGGCGGCAAGAAGATCCGCCTGTCCCGCCCCCAGCAGCTGATGGCCGCCGAGCGGGAGATCATCGAGGAGGCCTATGCCGGGGACATCATCGGCGTGTTCGACCCGGGTATCTTCTCCATTGGCGATACCCTGTGCGCCCCCAGCAGGAAGTTCCGCTTCGATCCCATCCCCACCTTCGCGCCGGAGCACTTTGAGCGCATCCGCTCTGTGGACACCATGAAGCGCAAGCAGTTCCTCAAGGGCGTGGAGCAGATCGCCCAGGAGGGCGCCATCCAGATCTTCAAGACCCCCTATACCGGCATGGAGGAGGTCATCGTGGGCGTGGTGGGAACCCTGCAATTCGACGTGCTGGAGTACCGCCTGCGCAGCGAGTACAATGTAGAGCTGTTTAAGGAAGGTCTCCCCTATGAGTACCTGCGTTGGATCGTCCGGGAGGAGGAGGACGCCCCCCTGCTGAAGGAGGAGGACCTGCTGCTGCCCAACGACGCCAAGCTGGTGGAGGACTATAAGGGCAATCAGCTGCTGCTGTTCGCCTCCCAGTGGTCCATCCAGTGGGTCAGCGACCGGAACAAGGGCCTGAAGCTGGCGGAGTTCGGCGGCGCGAAATTTTAAAAAGGGGACAGGAACATGAGACCAAAGCTGATCCTGACGGACCTGGACGGAACCCTCCTGCGGGAGGACAAGAGCCTCTCCCCCGCCAACCGCGCCGCTCTGGAGTGGGCCGCCGCCCAGGGTGCCGAGATCGTTGTGTCCACCGGACGACTGTATACCGGGATTCCTCAGGAACTGCGTGATCTGCCCTTTCTGCGGTATTTTATCCTGATGAATGGCGCCAAGGTCTATGATCGTCAGACAGGACAGACTCTGGGCCGGGCAGAGATTCCTTGGACCACGGCGGATGCAGTCATCGATTTTCTGGAGCCGCTGAACTGCTCGGTAGACTGCTTCCAGAACGACCGGGGCATGATGGCTCGAAAATACTATGACCACCTGGAACAATACGTCATCCACCCACCCTCTTTCAACCTGGTCAAGCAGACCCGCAGCCCAGTAGATGACCTCAGGAACGCCGTTCTGGCCGGAGGAGGTTCCGTCCAAAAGTTCCATGCCTATTTTCCAGACTTGACATTACGTCCCAAGGTGATGGAGCAGATTCAATATGCATTCCCTACACTGGTGCAATCCATCTCTATGCCTGCCAATCTGGAACTCAACGCCCAGGATGCCACCAAGGGAAATGGACTTCTTACGCTATGCCGTTGTCTTGGGATCGACCCCAAGGAGGCCGCAGCCTTTGGAGATGGAACCAATGATATCTCCATGCTGGCTGCCGCCGGCGTAGGAGTTTCCATGGCCAACGGGACTCCAGAGACTCTGGCAGCTGCCGATTTGATTGCCCCCTCCAATGAAGAGGACGGGGTGGCACAGATCCTGTCCCGCTGGTTCCCTGAAAACACATAAAAAACCGGGAGAGCGCCGCTCTCCCGGTTTTCCTTATCCCTCCTGCTCCAGCTCCCCGTCTGAAGCCTGAATTTGGGGTTGGATGACGGTCAGGTCCCAGTACCGCAGCAGCGCGGCCGCCAGTACCAGAAGGGAGGCCCAAACATTGATTCTGGCGGAGCAACCGGCGGCTCCTCCGGGATCCGGCACGCTTCTCCAGGTCTCCAGCGCCAGCTTGAAAAAGAAGGCCAGCGGCGGCAGGACCAGTGCGCCAGCGGCGCGGCGCAGGCCGCCGATCTCCAGAAGCGCCCCATCTCCGGAGCGCGCAGACAGGCTCTCCCGCTGGAGCCGGGCGGCCCGGCAGGAGAGGAGCAGAGTGAAGAGCAGCAGCGACAGGCAGACCAGCACGGTATTCAGCGTGTCCCGGGCCTCTGCCTCCCCAGAGGACGGCGTGAGATCGCAGCCGGCGCGGTATTCCATGGCGTCACCTCCTGACACAGCCTATGCCGGAACGGGAAAATGGGCACAAAAATCCGGGAAAAGCCGGAAAAAATTTAGGAAAATGTGAATTTTTCTTGGGACGTCTAGACAGGCGGGCCTCAGTTGAGTATGATATACTCGGATCGAAATTTGACCAAAGCGAAAGGCCGGCCGGGCGCGGGACGCCCGGTGGCACGGCCTGGGAGGTAGCCATGCGGCGAAGCTATTTGGGCGGGGTACACCCCGCTTCCTATAAAGAGAGCACCAGGCGCAAGCCCATCGTCCCCCTGGAGGAGGCGCCCAAGCAGGTGGTCATTCCCCTTACCATGTGCAGCGGCGGCGGAGCGGTCCCGGTGGTCCGGCCCGGGGACCCGGTGACGGTGGGTCAGGTCATCGCCGAGCCGGAGGGCAGCGGCGTCTATGTCCACGCCAGCGTCTCCGGCCGGGTGCGCGCCATCGAGCCCAGACCCCATCCCTGGGGCGGAAGCTGGGACGCCATCGTCATCGACAACGACGGGAAGGACACCCCCTGTCCCGATCTGCCGGAGCCTATGGACTGGTCCCGGATGGACCGGAACGAGGCCCTGGACCGGATCTGCCGGGCGGGGATCACCAGCATGGGGGGCGGCGCCAGCCCCACCCACCTGCGCCTGCGCCAGGCGGTGGGCCGGGTGGACACCCTGATCGTCAACGCCGCCGAGTGCGAGCCCTATCTGACCGCCGACCACCGGCTGCTGCTGGAGAAGGGGGACCAGGTCCTCCAGGGGGTGCAGATGATGGCCCGGCTGCTCCGGGTGGAGCGGGCGGTGCTGGTGGTGGCCGGCGATAAGCTCAACGCGGTGGAGTTTTTGGAGCGCCGCCTGCGCCGGAAGAAGCGGGCGGTGGAGCTGCTCACCATCCAGACCCGCTATCCCCTGGGCATGGAAAAGCAGCTGATCCGCACCGTGACCGGGCGTGAGGTACCGCCCGGCCAGTCGGCGCTGGATGTAAAATGCTCCGTATTCAACGTGGCCACGGTGTATATGGTGCGCTCCGCCCTGATGAAGGGGAGCCCCCTGACCCACCGGGCGGTGACGGTAAGCGGCGGCGCGGTGGCCCGGCCCCGGAATCTCTGGGTTCCCATCGGGACCCCCCTGCGCTGCCTGCTGGAGTCGGCCGGCGGCCTGCGGGAGGAGCCCGCGGTCATCCTCACCGGCGGTCCCATGACCGGGACGGTGCAGGGGGACCTGGAGGCCCCGGTGGTGAAGAACACCAACGCCCTGCTGTGTCTCACCGACCAGGAGCACAATTCCGCCAGCCAGACGGAGACGGTGTGCGTCCGCTGCGGCCACTGTGTCTCCAGCTGCCCCATGAACCTGAACCCGGTGTCGGTCTACCGGGCCATGCGGATGGGGGAGCGGGAACGGCTTCCTGAGCTTCATCTGGAGGACTGCATGGAGTGCGGCTGCTGCTCCTATATCTGTCCCTCCCATATCCCCCTGGCGGACCTGGTCCGCCAGGCCAGACAGCTTCCAAGGGAAGGAGGCGAGCAGGAATGAGCCAGAACGGACCTGTGATCCGCCGGTCATCCCCGCAGATCTCCCAGGTGTCCAGCATCTCCTCCACGATGCTGGATGTGATCGTGGCCCTTCTGCCCGCTCTGGGCATGGCGGTCTATCTGTTCGGCCCCCGGGTGCTGGCCCTGACCCTGGTGTCAGTGGCGGCCTGTGTGGGGGCGGAGTACGGCTACCGCCGTCTGATGGGGCTGAGCAATACGGTGGGCGACCTGTCCGCCTGTGTCACCGGCCTGCTGCTGGCTATGAGCCTCCCGGTGACCGCCCCCTACTGGGCGCCGGTGCTGGGCGGCGTCTTTGCCATCGTGGTGGTCAAGCAGTTTTACGGCGGGCTGGGACGGAACTTTATGAATCCCGCTCTGGCGGGACGGGCGCTGCTGTGCACCTTTCCCGGGCTGATGACCACCTGGGTGGACGCGTTCCAGAAAACTCCTCTGTTTGGACCGGTGGACGCGGTCTCCTCCCCCACTCCAATGGCCCTGCTCCACACCGGAGAGCTGCCCGGCCTGACCCTGAGCCAGATGATGCTGGGACAGCACGGGGGCGCGATGGGCGGCGTGCCGGTGTTCATGCTTCTGCTGGGCGGGGTATACCTGGTTGGGCGGCGTGTGATCTCCCCCCGCATCCCCCTGTCCTATCTGGGGACCGTCGCCCTGCTGACCCTGCTTTTCCCCCGGGGCGACGGGGGCGCGCTGGCCTGGATGACCGCCCAGCTGTGCGGCGGCGGGCTGGTGCTGGGGGCGGTATTCATGGCCTCCGACTATACCACCACACCGGTCACTCCGGTGGGACAGACCCTGTTCGGCGTGGGCTGCGGCCTGCTGACCGTACTGCTGCGCTATTTCGGCTCCTACCCCGACGGAGTGGGCTGGGCCATCCTCACCATGAACTGCTGCGTGTGGCTGCTGGACCGGGCCGCCCTGCCCCGGCGCTTCGGCGTGGGCCGCTTTGAAGCTGTGCGGGGCTGGGTAGCGCAGCTGCGCGCCAGCGCGGCAGCCATCCATTTCGTGCCGCCCAAGGTGAAATTCCTGGCCCGCGCCGGAGACGGAACGATGCCCGGCGAGGGCTATCTGGACGAGCTGCGGGGCTCTGTGCGGCAGTGGGCGGCTCTGGCCGCGGTGTTTGCCGTGACCTGCGGCATGGTGTTCGGGGTCCACCGTGTGACGGACTACGCCGCCGTCCGGGCGGAGACCTCAGCCCAGCAGACCCTGCTGGCCCAGGTCATGCCCCAGGCCACCGTCCGCTCTGAGACTCCGTACCGCGCGCCCGGCGCGCTGAGCATCACGGCCGGTTATAACGACAGCGGACTGGTGGGCTACTGTGTGGAGGTCCAGGCCAACGGCTTTGGCGGCGTACTCACCGCTGTGGTGGGGGTCAACACCAACGGCGAGGTCACCGGCGTGGCGGTCACCGACCACCGGGAGACGGTGGGCGTGGGGACGCAGGCCACGGAGAGCGGTTACCTCAGCCAGTACACTGGGTGTTCCGGCACCATCCGGCCCTCCGGCCCCAATGCGGTGGAGGCGGTGTCCGGAGCCACCGCCACATCAGAGGCGGTCACCGCCTGTGTGAACCAGGCTCTGGCCATTGTCGCCAGCCTGGATACGGAGGGAGAAGTGGACTATGTGGACGGCGAGGTCTGACCGGGATCAACAGAGAGGAGGCGGCCGGATATGACGGCAGTTCAGCTGGCAGGGATCGCTTTGGCGGCCCTGCTGTCGGAAAACTTTATTTTGGTCAGCTGTCTGGGGATCGGCTCCAGGACCCAGGCGTTCCGGGATCCCCTGGACGCCTGGCGCACCGGATACAGCCTGACGGCGGTGATGGTCCTGACCGCGCTGGCCGCCTGGGTGGTGAACCAGCTGCTGCGGCACTTTGCCCTGAGCTATTTTCAGACGCTGGCCTTTGCCCTGACAGGGCCCCTGGTGGTGGCCGGCCTGCAGTATTTTCTGCGGACCTGCATCCCGGAGCTGTCCCGGCGGATGGATGAGAATCTGGCCTCTCTCACCTCCAACTGCGCGGCTATGGGCACAGCGCTGCTCATCGCCCAGCGGGGGTACGGCCCGGGCGGCGCGTTTCTCTACGCCCTGTTCGGCGGAGCGGGCGCCACGGTGGCCATGATGTGCTTCGCCGGCCTGCGGCGGGAGGTCAGCCTGACCAGCTGCCCCCGGTGCTTCCAGGGCCTGCCCATCAACCTGATCACTGCCGGGCTGATGGCCCTGTCCCTGGTCGGCTTCTACGGCCTTCACCTGAGCTGAAAAGCAAAACGGCCCCTGGAGTGTTTCTCCAGGGGCTTTGTTCTGCCGTAGGCCATCACAAAAAAGACGTCCCCTCTCCGGCGCGGCCGAAGAAGGGACGTCTTGAATCGTATGGGGAATTACTTGTGATCCACAGAGTACATATGCTCGATCAGCTCCAGCACCTTGTTGGAGTAGCCGATCTCGTTGTCGTACCAGGACACGACCTTCACGAAGGTGTCGGTCAGGGCAATGCCGGCGTCGGCGTCGAAGATGGAGGTGCGGGTGTCGCCCAGGAAGTCGGAGGACACGACGGCCTCGTCGGTGTAGCCCAGGATGCCCTTCAGCTCGCCCTCAGAGGCGGCCTTCATGGCGGCGCAGATCTCCTCGTACTTGGCGGGCTTGGCCAGGTTGACGGTCAGGTCCACCACGGACACGTCCAGGGTGGGGACACGCATGGACATACCGGTCAGCTTGCCGTTCAGCTCGGGGATGACCTTGCCCACGGCCTTGGCAGCGCCGGTGGAGGAGGGGATGATGTTGCCGGCAGCAGCGCGGCCGCCGCGCCAATCCTTCAGAGAGGGGCCGTCCACGGTCTTCTGGGTGGCGGTGGTGGAGTGAACGGTGGTCATCAGGCCATCGGTGATGCCCCAGTTGTCGTTCAGGACCTTGGCGATGGGGGCCAGGCAGTTGGTGGTGCAGGAAGCGTTGGAGACGAACTTCATGTCGGGGGTGTACTTGTCCAGGTTGACGCCGCAGACGAACATGGGGGTGTCATCCTTGGAGGGAGCGGACATGATGACCTTCTTGGCGCCGGCGTCCAGGTGGCCCTGGCTCTTCTCCTTGGTCAGGAACAGGCCGGTGGACTCCACGACATACTCAGCACCCAGCTTGGCCCAGGGCAGGTCGGCGGGATTGCGCTCGGCGGAGACGGGGATCTCCTTGCCGTTGACGATGATGGAGCTCTCAGTGTAGCTGATCTCAGCGTCGCACTTGCCGTGCATCGTATCATACTTCAGCATATAAGCCAGGTAGTCGGCGGGGCACAGATCGTTGATGCCCACGATCTCGATCTCGGGGTGGTTCAGGCTCGCGCGGAACACCATGCGGCCGATACGGCCGAAGCCATTGATGCCAACTTTAATGCTCATGTTGAACAATCTCCTTTTTGATAAACTTCCATGGTTAGAACTGTTTTCTTTGACAGCTGATATTATATCCCGATTCTGTGCGTTTGGATAGTGATTTTTTTCATAGAAATTATCGAATTTTTTCGCAAGAATTAGCTATACAGCAGGAATAAGGCGAATCTTATGTAAAAAACAGCCCGTCCCATTCCCGTTTAGCTTCGGGTTGAGCGGGAAAGCCGGCTGGCCCCACCGGCGGGCCGCACCGCCGCCAGTTCTGTGCCGCGATCACTTTTCACAGCTGCCGCAATAATTTTTGACTGCATACTTGTGATCGACCGTGGTTTTTGATATACTAAATTTTACAATTGAGTTTATCTGCTATTTTGGCACAAGCTATTGCTTGCAGAGATGGAAAAGACGGGACTATATGCTGCGCAAAAGGGCTCTGCCACAGGAGGGACTATGTCTGACGCCAATCAAACCACTAATCTGGAGCAATTTCCGGACAGTGCCATAGAGGTGGTCCACGGAAAAGTGCAGCGGCTGAACCGTGTCGCCATGCACTGCTTTCCAGAGCTGAGATCCGGGATGGAGCTTCCCGGCTTTCTGTCCACGCCCCTGGAGGACCCGGACGGAGCAGGCACCTTCACTCATCAGGGTATCCTGTATCTGTTCAGCCGGGTGGCCGGAGCCGAGGGCAGTCTGCTTCTGGTGCGGCCCGCCCCCAAATCCGGCCTGACAGACCGGCAGCTGGACGGCTTCGTCCGTCAGATGCGCGGTTTTCTCCAGGAGGTCCTGCTGGAATTTCAAAGCACCGCCGGACAGGAGCACGACAACGCCTTCAACCGGAGCTTCTTTCGTATGTACCGCCTGCTGTCCAATCTGGATTTCATGCGGGGGATGGACAGCCCGTCTGGGACGCCCTTCCACCCCATTACGCTGGACCTGGCGGGTCTGTGCCGCCGGCTGACGGAGGAGGCCGCCTTTCTGCTCCAGCAGGCCGGAGTGCAGCTCCGCTTCCAGTGTGAAACGGCCTCCCTGCTGATCCCGGGCGACCCGGCGCTGATCCAGAAGCTGCTGCTGACCCTGATCTCCAACAGCGCCAAGCCGGCCCGGTCGGGAGAGGTGACGCTGACTCTGGAGCGCCGCGGCGGCCAGGCGCTGCTCTGGCTGGGCGACCGGGGAGAGGGCGGCTGCCTGGATGCGCTCTCCCCCCCGAAAGAGGCCGACGCAAGGATCCCGGCCCCCGGGGACGGCGCAGGAATGGGCCTTGCCATCGCGCGCCATATCGTGGAACTCCATCAGGGGACGCTTCTGCTGGGTGAGCGGGACGGCGGCGGGATGCTGGCGCTGGTCTCCCTGCCCACTGGGCCGCTGCGGATGGACCTGGCTGTCCACACACCGGCGCCGGAAGCAGCTGGAGGCATCTCACCCGTACTGATGGAGCTGGCCGACGTGCTTCCCCTCTCCCTGTTCCATCTGGAGGAATGATATACCAAATCAAAACAGCCCTGGAGCGGCGCAGCGCCGCTCCAGGGCTGTTGTTTCCCCTCTTCCGGTCACATCCAGGCGATCACCTGGTACATGAGCGCGAAGTGGCACACCGAACCCAGCAGGATAAACACATGAAAGACCTCATGGCAGCCAAAGCGGGGGTTGTTCCGCCCCGGCCACTTGACGGCGTACAGCACGCCCCCCACCGTGTACAGCAGGCCTCCGGCCAGCAGCCAGGCAAAGCCCGCCGCGGGCAGGGCTTGGTACAGGGGGACGATGGCGAAAATGGCCAGCCACCCCATCAGCAGATAGATGGCGCTGGTGAGCCAGCGGGGGATCTCCAGCCTGGCCACGGTGAGCGCCATGCCCACCACGCCCACGGCCCACACCGCCGCCAGCAGGGCCGGTCCCCCAGACTGCCGCAGCGCCACCATACACACCGGCGTATAGCTCCCGGCGATAAGCAGATAGATCGCGCAGTGGTCGTACTTCCGCAGGGCCCGCCGCCCGGCCACCGATGTGTTGACACAGTGGTAGAGGGTGCTGGCGGTATACAGCCCCGTCATGGACAGGCCATAAATCAAAAAGACCGCGAACAGCAGTCCGCTCCCCCGCAGGGCGGCCAGACGCAGCAGAAGCGCCGTCCCCACCGCCGACAAAACGGCCCCCGCCCCGTGGGTGATGGCCGACCAGGGCCGCAGCCCGTCATAGGGGTCCCGAACCTCCCGATGACGCGCCCTCCGGACCGAAACCGGCGCCCGCATGGTCATTGCCGACTGTCTCATACAAACCGCTCCCTTCCAGCGCCGGGTCCGTCCCCTATACGCCGCTGTCTGTATGATCTAGTATAATCTCTTTGGCCGCAGTTATCAATATCAAAAATTACTAAATCTAATATTTAATATCATATTTATAGGCTTCGTTCTCCATCCGCCGCTACGCTGGCCGAACCTGTATCCGGTCCCCCTCGGCCACCACCCGGAGGGTCCCGCCGGAGCACAGCGCCCCCTCCAGCAGCAGGTCGGCGGCGGGATCCTCCACCTGGGCCGCGATGGCCCGCCGCAGAGGCCTGGCTCCGTAGTCCCGATCGCCTCCCGCCTGGGCCAGCAGCCGGACGGCCTCCTCCTCCACCTGGAGGGACACCCCCAGGGCGGACAGCCGCTCTCCCGTCTGGTCCAGCAGCTGCCGGGTGATGGCGGCCAGACTGTCTCCGTCCAGTGGGTGGAACACCAGGGTCCCGTCCAGCCGGTTCAAAAACTCCGGGGCAAAGGTCCGCCTGGCTTCGGCCAGTACCGCCCTCTCCACCTCCGCCCGGTCGGTCCCCTCCTCCGGCAGGAAGCCCAGCCGCCCCTGGGCCCGGAAGTGCCGCGCCCCCAGGTTAGAGGTCATCACCAGCACCGTGTTCCGGAAATCCGTCCGCCGCCCCTGGGCGTCGGTGAGCACCCCCTCCTCCATCACCTGGAGGAGGATGGACCACACATCCCGGTGGGCCTTCTCCAGCTCGTCCAGCAGCACCACAGACCAGGGATTCCGCCGCACCCGCTCGGTCAGCTGCCCGCCCTCGTCGTGTCCCACATAGCCGGGGGGCGAACCGATGAGCCGGGAGACGCTGTGTCCCTCCATATATTCGGACATATCGAAGCGGAGCAGGGCGTCCTGACTGCCGAACAGGGCGGCGGCCAGCGCCCGGCACAGTTGGGTCTTGCCCACCCCGCTGGGGCCCAGCAACAGGAAGCAGCCCACTGGGCGGCGGGGGTCCTTCAGGCCCAGCCGCCCCCGGCGCACCGCCCGGGCCACGGTCCGGGCGGCCTCGTCCTGGCCCAGCAGCTCCCGGTGGAGGCTCTCCTCCAGGGTGGCCAGCGCCTGCCGGTCCCGCTCCGTGGGGTCGCTCACCGGCACCCCGGTCCATTGGGACAGGACCGCCCGGATGTGCTCCTCCCCCACTGCCCTGGGGGCGTGCTCCGCCTGCCAGCGGCGCTTTCCCGCCTCCAGCTCCCGGCGGAAGTCCCCCTCCGCGTCCCGGAGCATGGCCGCCTCCTCAAAGTCCTGCTTTCGGATGGCCTCCGCCAGCTTCCGTCCCGTCTGGACCGCCCGCTCCTCCAGCTTTTGCAGTTCCTCCGGCAGGACCCGTGTGGACAGCCGCGCCCGGGAGGCCGCCTCGTCCACCAGGTCAATGGCCTTGTCCGGCAGGAAGCGCTGGGGCAGATAGCGGATGGACAGATCCACCGCCGCTGTCAAGGCTCCATCGGTGATGGTCAGGTGGTGGTGCGTCTCGTACCGGCCCCGCAGCCCCCGGAGGATAGCCAGCGTCTCCTCCCGGGAGGGCTCCCGGACTGTGACCGGCTGGAACCGCCGCTCCAGGGCGGAGTCCTTCTCAATATACCGCCGGTACTCGTCCAGAGTGGTGGCCCCCAGCACCTGGATCTCCCCCCGGGAGAGGGCGGGCTTCAGGATGTTGGCCGCATCGATGGCGCCCTCCGCCGAGCCCGCCCCCACGATGGTGTGCAGCTCGTCGATAAAGAGGATGATGTTCCCCGCCCGGCGCACCTCCTGAAGCACGTGCTTCAGCTTCTCCTCGAACTCCCCCCGGTACTTGGTGCCCGCCACCATGGCGGACAGGTCCAGGGCGCACACCCGCTTGCCCAGCAGATGGGCCGGGGCGGCGCCGTCGGCGATGGCCAGGGCCAGCCCCTCCGCCACCGCAGTCTTTCCCACACCAGGCTCCCCGATGAGGGCCGGGTTGTTCTTGGTCCGGCGGGAGAGGATCTGGATCACCCGGTCCAGTTCCTCCTCCCGGCCGATCACCGGATCCAGCCGCCCCTCCGCCGCCATCCGGGTCAAATCCCGGGCGCACTGGTCCAGCTGGCGGGTGTCGCCGGAGACCCGCTCCGGCTCCCGACTCCGCATGGGGCGAGGCGCGCCATCCTCGCCCCCCAGAGCGGCGTACACCGCCCGGCGCAGGCCCTCCCGGTCCACCTCACAGGCCCCCAGTAGACGGGCGGCGGAGCTGTCCGGCTCCAGAAGCACCCCCAGCAGCAGGTGCTCCGCCCCCACCGCCGGACCGCCCAGCCTGCGGCACTCCTCCGCCGCCCGGCGGATGACCTGGCAGCAGCGGGGCGTCAAGCCCTGGCGCAGGGCGGGGCCGGGCGCCCCGGTGCCCACCAGCTGGGCGACAGCCGCCCGCAGCGAGCGGCTGTCCGCCCCCGCCTCCCTCAGAAGGCCGGCCGCCAGGCTGTATTCCTGGCAGGCCAGGCCCAGCAGAAGGTGCTCGCTGCCCACATAGCAGTGCCCCAGCCGGGCCGCGTTCTCCTGGGCCAGCCGGATGGCCCCCAGAGCTGTGGATGTAAACCGGCTGTCCGCCATCTCCCATCGCCTCCGTGACTTCTGTTCCAAAGAAATTCCTCCTGTCTCTCCGCCGGTATGTCCAAAGCCTGCCACCGCCGGCGCTTTTTAACTATGCCCGCTTTTCAGAAAAATTAGCATTGCATTTTCAAAAAGATGTGATAAAATAAGAGATACATTCTAAGGGAGGTGTATTTCCAATGGCTTATGTCATTAGCGATGCTTGCATCAGCTGTGGTTCCTGCGCGGATGCCTGCCCCGTGGGCGCCATTTCTCAGGGTGATGATCATTATGTGATCGACGCCGGTGCTTGCCTGGACTGCGGTTCCTGCGCTGGTACCTGCCCCATGAGCGCCATTTCTGAGGGCTAATCGCTCCTCGAAACGGAAAAGAGCAGCTCTGGCCCACCGGCCGGAGCTGTTTTTTATTTCACCTGGAAGGAGCCTGCTATGGGATACCTGACCCGCGCCCTGATCCGCCGGAAATGGGCGTCCAACCGCCGGAGGGACGCCGTCCGCCTGGCCTCTCAGCCTCTCCCCACAGGAGTGGAGGTCCTGGAGGGCCTTCCCTATCTGTCCGGCGGCCACCCCATGCACACGTTGAACCTGTACCGCCCACTTGGAACAGACGGCTCTCTGCCTGTGATCGCAGACATCCATGGAGGCGGCTGGATGTACGGCGACCGGGAGCTGAACCGGGCCTACTGTATGTACCTGGCCTCCCAGGGGTGGGCCGTCATGGGCATGAGCTACCGCCTGCTTCCCGAGGTGGACCTCCGCGGTCAGGTCCAGGACGTCTTCGCCAGCCTCCACTGGCTGGAGCGCCACGCCGGGGCGTATGGCCTGGATCTGGACCGGCTCTGCCTCACCGGGGACTCCGCCGGGGGCCATCTGGCCGGGCTGGCCGCCTGTATCCAGCTGGACTCCTCCCTCCAGGAGTTGTACGGAGCCGTCCCCCTGGCCCACCCCTTCCGGGCCCTGGCCATCGCCCACGGGGTATGCGATGTCTACCGCTTCAACGTTCTCAAGCCCCATTTGGACAGGGCAGTCACCCGGGAATACCTGCGGATGCTGTTCGGCCCCGCTGGCCCCTCCTCCCCCCTGTGGGGCCATGCCAGCTTTGAGGATACCGCCCCAGGCCTGTCCCTTCCCCCCATCCTGGTCATCGCCAGTGAGCCTGACCGCTACTACCGCCAGAGCCGCCGGCTGATCGACTGGCTGGACCGCTCCCCCCTGGAGCACGAAACTCTGCACTGGACCCGCGCCCAGGGGGAGCGCCTCACCCATGTCTTCGAGGTCAGCCACTGGGACTGGCCGGAGAGCCGGGAGACCAACGACCGCACCCTGGACTTTTTCCGCCGGGCCTGCGCCGCACCTGAACAGGCCGCGGAGGAATAGGCATTTTTCCCATCTCGCCTTGTATTTTCCACAGTTTATGCTATACTGTGCGTGGTCCCCTCTGTTTCAGCATTGGGGCCGTCTTTTTCCCAAGATCCGTGAATTTCCCGAAAGGAGCCCGTTCCCATGTATGACTCACGCGCCAGCGGTGTCCTGCTGGCTGTCTCCTCTCTGCCCGGTCCCTATGGTATCGGCTCTCTGGGCGCGCCCGCCCGCCGGTTTGTGGACTTTTTGGCGGACGCCGGTCAGACCTATTGGCAGATCCTGCCCCTGGTCCCCCCCGGCCACGGCAATTCCCCCTATATGTCCCCCTCCGCCTTTGCGGGCAATCCCGATCTCATCGACCTGGATGAGCTGGTATCCATGGGCCTGCTCACCCACCAGGAGGTGGAGGCCGCCCGCCGGGACTCCCCCGACCGGGTGGACTACGCCCATCTCCGGGCCACCCGGATGGACCTGCTCTATCAGGCGTTCCTCCGCTTTCCCGGACGCCGGGCCCAGATGCCGGAGGAGCTCCACCTCCCCTGGCTGGAGGACTACGCCAAATTCGCCGCCCTCCACGACCAGTTCCAGACTGATTGCAGCCAATGGCCCAGGGACGCCGTCCCGGACCCCCGGCGGATGGCCTTCCACACCTTCCTTCAGGACATTTTCTATCAGCAGTGGTTCCATCTGAAGGAGTACGCCAACCAGAAGGGGATCCGCATCATGGGGGATATCCCCATCTATCTCTCCAGCCACAGCGCGGAGTTCTATTTCCACCCGGAGCTGTTCCAGGTGGACGGTCAGGGCCGTCTGACTGCGGCAGCCGGCGTGCCGCCCGACGCCTTCACCGCCGAGGGCCAATTCTGGGGCAATCCCCTCTATAACTGGGAGGGCCACAAGCGGCAGGTATTCCTGTTCTGGAAGGAGCGCATCCACTGGTGCGCCCGGCTGTACGACGCCATCCGCATTGACCACTTCCGGGCCTTCCACACCTACTGGTCCATCCCCGCCGGGGCCAAGAGCGCCAAGGAGGGGCATTGGGAGCCGGGTCCCGGCCTGGAGCTGCTCCGGCTGCTCCAGACAGCCGCCCCCAAGCTGGAGCTCATCGCCGAGGATCTGGGCGACCTGGACCAGGAGGCCCTGCAGTTCGTGCGCACCTGCGGCATCCCCGGGATGAAGGTTATGGTCTTCGCCTTCGATCCCCAGGGAGAGAGTGCCTATCTGCCCCACAACTGCCATCCCTTCTCCGTGGTCTACACCGGGACCCATGACACCCCCACCTTCGTCCAGTTCCTCAACGAGGCCCGGCCGGAGGAGGCCAGTTACGCCCGCCGTTACCTCCGCCTGCGGGAGGAGGAGGGCCTAGGCTGGGGAGTCATCTCCGGCGCATGGGCCTCTGGTAGCTATCTGGCCATCGCCTCCCTTCAGGATGTGCTGGGTCTGGGCGCGGACGCGCGGATGAACACCCCCGGCACCATGGGGGACCACAACTGGAGCTGGCGGGTCCGCAGCGAGGCCCTCAATCCTTACGTCTCCGGCAAGCTTCGGGAGATCACCCGTACCTACCGCCGGTGTCTCTGACTCCATATTCCAAGCAAAAACCTGCCCTGTGCGGCCATATTAGCCGCGCAGAGCAGGTTTATTTTATATATCACTATCTTATTATACTATTTATTATGATTTTACCAGTTTACTGTTCAAAATATCCTCCCGGGCCAGGGCCTTCCCATCCTCCAGCTCCACTGTGATCCGGTACCAAGCAGTCTCCCTTTCCTCCCGGATCCCGCAGGCCACCGAGAACCGGCGGATGGGTGTGACAGCGGCCATCACCGTGTAAACTTCCATGGCCCGGTCAGCCAGCGCCATCCGCAGGGTCTGCTCCTCCGGCACAGGGGCGTCCAAGTAAAAATCCGTCCGCACCATCACCCATGGCCGGTCCGGCGCGTCTGCTGGCCACTGCGCGCTCCAATCTGTATACCCTTTGGGTTCCAGGACTCCGAGGGACCGCAGGGCGCGGCCCACATTCAGTTTCTCCTCCAGCGCCGCCTCCCGCTCCCGGTCCCAGATCAAACGGTCCTCCAAATCACAGCCCAGACTGCGCGTTCCCCCTTCCCCGGAAACCCTCAGCCAGTAGTAGCCGTCCACCAGGTTAAAGCCTGCCCACGGCCCTTCGGCCCGATACTCCGGGTAGACCTGGGTGGCATATCGGGTGATGGCCCGGGCAGCAGACAGGTTGCCCAGGACCGGCGGCCATCCCAGCCGCAGGATCAGGAGAAACAGAACGGGCAGCATCGCCAAAACACAGAGAATCACGCCAATTACGGCTTTGATATGCCATTTTTTCATACCAGCCCCCCCTTTTTCTAATTTTATCAGCCACAGTTCTCTCCGTCAAGCGTGCAAGGAACTGACAGCCGTCCCGGAATGTAGGACTACAATACATATTGGACAGTTGAATAAAAAGGGATGAAGGATAAGGTCTCATCGGTTATAGTTGAAGTTGCGAGCAACAACCGCACGAGA
>ERZ827194.700-NODE-700-length-21239-cov-2.60418_pt1 | contig 21239 bp, 9 predicted proteins | sample MGYA00519777_ERZ827194 | MGnify/ENA primary metagenome ERZ827194 (study PRJEB31778, sample SAMEA3449277) | human gut metagenome | biome: human gut; feature: human-associated habitat; material: faeces | place: United Kingdom | collected 2010/2012 ...
TCCCAAGAAGCCCAAGTGGCTCTACACCGTCCACGGCGTGGGCTATCGTTTCGAGGCTCCCGCGCAGTCGGACAAGGCCGACAAGTAACACGTCTGCAGACGGGCGTCGCGAATGGTCGTGGCGCCCGTTTTGCGTTTAACGGGCAGTCTCAAATGGGGACCGGTCTCAAATGGGGACAGGTACAATTTGAGACGCTTCTGCCTTAATCGGGGGCGGGTGCGATTCGAGATGCGCCGAGTGTCGCAATTGGTGCCTGTCCCCATTTGAGACCCAACCACGAGGAGGGTGAGATGGCGCGTTTGGTCATCGGGCAAAAACACGGGTACGAGGGCGATCAGTCCTCGAGCCGCGCGAGCTGGAACACGCCCCATGCCACGCCGAGGGTGGGCATCAGCTATGGCGGCAGGATGGCGCTCTCCTTCGCCCTGACCTCGCTGGTGACGGTTATGATCTTGGCCTCCGTGGTCATGGTGGTCTGGGGCGGTGCGTTCTCGGACTACACTCGTGCGAACGTCGAGGAGATCGCGAACGTGGTGGCCGCCAAGATCGCCGAGACGCACCGGGCGGACGGTGGCTGGAAGCGTGAGTCGCTCGCCGCCATTGCCGAGTCCAGCGCCCTGTCCGACGATATTGGCCTGCAGGTCATGGATGTCAACGGCAAGATCTTGTACGACGACACCCTGCCCGCGCGCCACGCCAAAGAGCACAGCCCCGTTTCCACGGCACCCACGGATCCCGAGTCCGCTGTGACGGTCCCCATCATCGCGGCGGATGGCGTGCGCATCGGCGATGCCCGCCTATGGGTGCTCGGCAGCGATGCCTTGCTCACCAAGGCCGATACGGCATTTCGCGAGCGCACCTTCAACGCCATGGGGCTCGCGGCGTTCATCGCCATTTCCATATCGGTCATCGTGGGCTTCTTGGTGTCGCGCATGTTCACCAAGCCCGTGGGCACCATCACCGATACTGCCCGCCGCATCCGCGAGGGCGATCTTTCGGCCCGCACCAACATGCGCGGTGATGATGAGATAGACCAGCTCGGAGAGACCTTTGACGAGATGGCGGCCAACCTCGAGCGCGACCTCAAGCGCGAGCGCCGTCTCACCTCTGACGTGGCGCACGAGCTGCGCACCCCGCTCATGGCCATGCAGGCAACGGTGGAGGCCATGCAGGATGGCGTGTACCCCACCGACGCCGAGCATCTGGAGACCGTCGCCTCCGAGACGCGCCGCCTGGCGCGATTGGTGCAGCAGACGCTCGACCTTTCCCGCCAGGAGAACCACGCCGCGCCGCTGCGTCTGGATCAGGTCGACATCGTCCAGCTCACGCGCACCATCGTGAACAACCAGCACCAGCTCTTCCATAACAAGGGCCTGCACTTGCGCTTTGCCGACGAGATGCAGGGGCGCTCCGCCGTGATCACCTGCGATGCGGACATGATCACCCAATGTGTCATCAACCTCATGAGCAACGCGATGCGCTATACGCCCGAGGACGGTTGGGTCGTGGTGTCGGTCCATGGGGATCGAAAGCACGTGATGGTCTCGGTCTCCGACACGGGCATCGGCATCGCCAAAGACGACCTGGCGCGCATTTTCGGCCGCTTTTGGCGCGCCGATGCGAGCCGCGCCCGCGAGGCCGGCGGCCTGGGCGTGGGCCTGGCGGTGACGAAGACGATCGTGGAGCGCCATCACGGCTTCATCGCCGTCGAGTCCGAGCTTGAAAAGGGCACTACGTTTACGTTACATCTTCCGCGCGAGCAGGAAGAGGAGAAACAGTCTTCTACAATGAGGTGCTAGTCGCGCACGATGGCGGGGAGCGAGGAGTTCGGCGCCATCCGCACGGCGCAACGGCTGGCGCCGGGTGGCCCCGGCGTCGTATCACAGCGTTAAGGAGAGGGCGTTTATGACAGCAATGGAGCTTCGGCCAGATTCCCAGGGTAAGGTTCGCGACATCTACGATGCGGGCGATTCGTTGCTCATGGTCGCTTCGGACCGCATTTCGGCATTCGATTACATCCTGCCCGACGAGATCCCCTATAAAGGGGAGGTTCTGAGCCGCATTTCGGCATTCTGGTTCGAGAAGCTTGCCGATGTCGTGCCGAATCATCTGGTGTCCATGGATCCGCGCGACTTTCCCGCGGAGTTCTTGCCCTATGAGGAGTATCTTTCCGGTCGCGCGATGCTGGTGCGCAAAGCCGAACCCATCAAGATCGAGTGCGTGGTCCGCGGTTATCTCACCGGGTCGATCAAGGAAGCGTATGATGCGACGGGGGAGGTCAACGGCATTGCGCTGCCGGCCGGCCTGATCGAGGCCTCACCGCTGCCCGAGCCCCTGTTCACCCCGTCTACCAAAGCCGACGTGGGAGATCATGACGAGAACATCTCCTATGAGAGGTGTGTCGAGCTCATCGGCGAGGACTTGGCAAGCCAGATTCGAGATTTGTCGATCAGCCTGTACACGGAGGCCTCGAGCTATGCCCGAACGAGAGGCATCATCATCGCGGACACCAAGTTCGAATTCGGCATCATCGATGGCCGTGTCACGCTGATCGACGAGTGCCTCACCCCCGATTCCAGTCGATTCTGGGATGCCGCCTCCTATGAGGAGGGCAAGGTTCAGCCTGGCTATGATAAGCAGTACGTGCGCGATTGGCTCAAGGACAATTGGGATTTCACGGGCGAGCCGCCGCGCCTGCCGTCTGAGGTTATTGAGAGAACATCGGCACGGTATCGCGATGCATATGAGATTATTACTGGTAGCACATTTTTGCCCATGGCATCCAAGAAGGAGCGATTGAGTGAGTACAAGAAGCGCAAACAACAAGCGTAATCAGGAAAAATTGCAGGGCGCGTCCGGCTCCGGCATGGCCCGCAAGTCGACCTCTTCCGCCAAGCCCGCCCGTCCCGCGGGCGGTTCGGTCCGCGTGGTCCCGGCAACCGCCAAGGCCAAGCGCGCCGCCGCCGAGCGCGGCGAGGACCTCTCCAACCTGTCCAAGGAGGAGAAGAAGGCCCGCAAGGCCGAGTTACGCCGTGAGGAGGACCGCATTTACACCGCGTCCAGCCAGCTCATGAAGGAGGACGAGGATTATTCGCGGTATCGCCGCATCTGGTGGGTCCTGCTCGTCATCGGCATCCTGGCGCTTATCGGCACCTGGGTGCTGCTGGCCGTTCTCGGCCAGGACGGCATGGCCGACAAGGGTGCCCAGACCGCGCAGTTTGCCCTGATTGTGGCCGCCTACGCTGCGATCATCGTCGCCTTTATCTTCGACTTCATCAAGATTCGCCCGATCCGCAACGCCTGCCGCGATAAGGCCGCTGGCATGACCGCCGCCAAGCTCGACGACGTCATTGCCCGCTCCATGGCGCCCAAGGACAAGAAGCAGGGCAAGTAGCATATGTTCAAGGCCGAACTTACCGTGGAGGATGCCCGCGCCGGCATGCTCAAGCTGCAGCCCAAGATCGAGCGTTATGCCGACCTGATCGTTCGCAAGGGCGTGAACGTCGAGGCGGGGCAGGAGGTTGTCATCCAGGCTCCGGTCGAGGTTGCGCCGTTCGTGCGTACGCTGGTGGCACGTGCGTATGCCGCCGGCGCCGGCCACGTGACTGTGATTTGGAGCGACGACGAGATTGCGCGTTTGACGTATGAGAACGTCGAGGCTTCCTGGTTCGAAACGGTTCCTTCCTGGCAGCGCGAGCAGCTCGATTCGCTTGCCGAGGGCGGTGCGTGCTTCATCTTTGTCGAGGGTGCGGACCCCGAGGCCCTCAAGGGCATCGATCCGGCCAAGCCCGCGGCTGCCTCCAAGGCGCGCAACACCCAGTGCAAGGCATATCGCCGTGGCATGGATTTCAACATCAACCCGTGGTGCATCGCTGGCGCTCCGGTGGTCGCTTGGGCCCGCCGCGTGTATCCGGGCGTTGAGGACGAGGTTGCCGTGTACCGTCTGTGGTGCGCGATCCTCTCCGTTGCCCGCGCGGACGGCGATGATCCCGAGTCCGCATGGGAACTGCACGACGCCACGTTCGAGAAGAACTTGCGTCTGTTGAACGACCGTCACTTCGATCGTTTGCATTACACCTCGGCCAACGGCACCGACCTGTGGGTTGGTATGACCGACCGCCATGTGTGGGAGGGCGGCTCGAGCGTGACGCCCGAGGGGCGCGAGTTCTCGCCGAACATCCCCACGGAGGAGGTGTTTACCTCGCCGGATTGCGACCGTGTGGACGGCATCGTGTATTCGGCCCTGCCGCTCGTGCGCCACGGCAACAAGATCGACCGCTTCTGGCTGCGTTTTGAGAGCGGCAGCGTTGTGGAGTTCGATGCCGAAGTTGGCCGCGATACGCTTGAGAGCATTCTTGAGACCGACGAGGGCGCGCGTCGCCTGGGTGAGGTTGCGCTGATCTCGAAGAACACGCCGATCCGCGAGACGGGCATTCTGTTCTACGACACGCTGTACGACGAGAACGCGAGTTGTCACCTGGCGCTTGGATCAGCTTTCCCCGAGTGCTACGAGGGTGGCTGCGACCTGTCTGCGGAGGAGTTGCGTCGCCGCGGCCTGAACAAGAGCGCCGCGCACGTCGACTTTATGATCGGTGCCGATGACCTGGACATTACGGGTATCACGGTCGATGGCGAAGAGGTTCCGATCTTCGTGAACGGTCAGTGGACCTGGGAGGAGGGTGCTCCTGGGAATAGGCTTTTTGGCCGCCGATGAGAGTCGGCGGCCTTTTTTATGCGAGGTTCAGCTGCGTGAGATGCAGACTGGGTGCGCTGCCCGGCGGATTTGGCCAGGGCTGGGGCTTTTGGTTGGCCCGTCTTGCGGGATGATTTGGGTCGGCTGTAACGAAGTTGAGGTTTTTCGTATTAAAAACCGGTTGTGCCGAGTAGACGCGTATGAGGCAGCGCAAAAAGCGCAGGTTGCAAGATGGTCGAAAACTTGCCTACTCGATGAATCACAATATGAGTACGAAAAACCTCATCCACTTGCAGGCCGGCGGCCGCACTGGCCCCCTTTTGCTACGGGACCGCATCCTTTTCAGGCTCCGCTGGGAAACGCCCGTGCGTTTCCACGGGCTTCCACGCCCCTTGCGGGTTTCGCTGGAAAACGCTGCGCGTTTCCCCAGCTTCGCACCCCTAACGGGGCTCGAACCCATGCTCGTAAAACAAAAACGCGAGGGGCACAGGCTCCTCGCGTTCGTGTTGAAGGGTGGGTCATCAGGGGTTCGAACCCTGGGCCTTGGGATTAAAAGTCCCCTGCTCTGCCAGCTGAGCTAATGACCCGCGTGCTGCATTGTACCACGGCTTGGCCGCGAGGGCATGTTGATGGGCGGTCGCTCGTCTTCCAACGGCAATAGTAGCGACAGGCAGCGTTTAGTTCTAAATGACGCAAAAAGCATAGTAAATAATACCAGTAAGTAATTCAGTAGCAGATAGGCCCTGTTTACTGGTACTTAGATAGTGATACATGTCCTCTGGTTGCAACCACTTGCCGACAATTGCCTACCGTTTGTCTTGGAAGGCGGCAACGGTGTGTTCAATCCCATATCTCTACATACATAATTACTAAATCTTTAATGGGGGTTCCATGCCAAGAGGTATGGAACATGCGAGTCCTAAATGCTCGCGACGCAACATGAAAGGAGATATATGAGTAGGCCATGGCTAAAACGCTGCGCAATTGGCGCGATGACCGTTGTTATGACTGTGTCGTCGCTGCCGATGGCCGCCTTTGCTGACCCCAATGGATACAACGGGGGGGGGAATGCATTCGCGAATGTGAATGGTGAGCAGGTCACCATTGGCAACGATGCAATCACCCGTACCTTCTCGATCGCCGGCGAAAAGCTGAAGACTATCGAGATTGACAATAAGCGTGCTAACACCAACCTGACTCCTGGCGCTGATAGCGAAGAGTTCATTATTAAGCGCACCAAGAAGGAAAACAACGTCGAGCCCGTACAGGAGCCGATTTCCACTGAGGGTTGGACCGTTTCGACGGACTCCGAGGAGACTGAACTCGAGACGCCCAATCAGGGATATGCCAGGCACTTGATTGACAACAACAACCAGACGATTTGGCATTCCGACTACAAAGAGGGTGGCGTAGCGGTAGGGAATCTCCCCCATCACGTCGACTTCGAATTCGGTAAAGAGATTGCCTTCCAAAGCTTTGCCTACGATCCCCGCGACAACGGTGGCAATCCTACTGCGGCCAATGGCAATATTAGTGGGTACGAGCTGCTCGTGAACAATGACGAGGCTGCCCCCGCAGAAGATGCTGCCGACGCATGGACGAGCGTGAGCACGGGTGAATTCGACTACAGTGGCAACAAGGGCGAGGCCATTCATGTGAACCTCGATGCACCTCAGGTCGCTCGCCGCGTGCGTTTGGTCGCCAAGAGCAGCTGCAATGGCAAGCAGCTCTGCGGCGGTGAGGAATTTGATCTCTACGCCGAGAAGTGGGTTGAGCCCGTTAAGTCCGACATGTTCCTCAAGTCGAGCGAGCTTGAGCTTGATGGCGACCCGGTGGTTTCTGATACTTCGGCCACCATCAATAAGCAGCAGAAGGCCGGTAAGAAGCTGTCCTTCAGGTTCAAGCCTGTTGAGTTCAACGGCGCGACCTATACCGTCACCGAGAACATCGTGGCTTACAACGGCGATCACTACATGCGTAAGTATCTGGAGATCTCCGTTCCCGAAGAGGATAAGCTTGACGCCGAGATCGACTACATCGACCTCGAGTCGCTCAACGTGACGAACTCCAAGGGTCAGTGGACCATCCCGACCGACCAGGGCTCTATCGTTGGCATGCCCAAGGAGCGAGCCATTCTCGGCCAGCCCTTCTACGCCGATGGTATGTTCTTTGGCTGCGAGTTCCCTGCGGCAGATACGCAGATCGTTACCGAGAATGGGGGCCAGAAGATCGGTCGCCCGCGTTATTACACGGGCAAGACGATGGAGCGCCTCGCTTATGACAAGCAGGCCTCGCGCGCCGATGATGGCAGCATCTGCTATACCACGTGGCCTACGGTCGCCGGTTCCGCAAATGGCACTGACTACCGCGTGGTCCAGGCGGATTTCTTCGATTCCATCAACGACATCGCGACGCCCGCCGAGTTCCGCATTCAGTACAACTCCTGGTACGACGACGAGAAGAACATCAGCGACGAGACCATTCTGAGCTCTTTTGCTGAGATCGATCGTGAGCTGAGCAACACGGAGCTTCGTCCGCTCGATTCTTACGTTGTTGACGACGGTTGGACCAACTACTCTGCAAATCCGGGCTTCTGGGAGTTCAACAACAAGTTCCCGAACGGGTTCACTCCTTCCTCTGAACTCGTCCAGAACTTCGGATCTAACTTCGGTGTGTGGATTGGTCCGCGTGGCGGCTACGGCACGAACGGCACCATTGCCGCCGAGCTCGACAAGCAGAACCTGAGTGTCAATGCGGGCGGCTCGATTGACGTCGCGGACCGCACGTATCTGAAGAAATATGCTGAGCTTGTTTGCGAGTTCCAGGACAAGTATCACGTTAACTACTGGAAGTGGGATGGCTTTGCCGATGAGGCCCAGTACAACCACTACAACCAGTATGGCGCCAAGGATGGCGAGCCCAAGCACACGAATGTGGTGCTTAACGGCAAGACCGAGGGCCACATGATCGGCGGCGCTAACCAGATGTACCACTGCTCCGACATGTGGGAGGCCTGGATTGACCTGTACGAGGTCGTTCGCGCCAACGCTGAGAAGAACAACATCCCCAACTACTGGATTTCGAGCACCACGCACACGATTCCGAGCCCGTGGCTGCTGCAGTGGGTTAACTCCGTGTGGCTCCAGTGTCAGTTCGACCATGCTCGTACCGCGCACGGCAGCACCGTTCACGATGGCAACCTCAACGCGCGAGACGCTGTGTACTACAGCTTTGTTGAAAAGCATCAGTTCCAGTTCCCGCTCGACCACATCTATAACCATGACCCGGTGTACGGCAAGTCCGGCACCTCGATGGACGCGACGACTGCGACGGCTGAGCAGTTCCAGAACTACCTTTACACCATGGCTGGCCGTGGCACGGCGTTCTGGGAGCTGTATTACTCCGACTCGATCTTCGATGCTGAGAAGTACGAGGTGAATGCGGAGTTCCTCAAGTGGTACGAGGAGAACTTCCACCTTCTGAGCAATGCCAGGATGTTTGGTAAGTGGCCCGTTGAGGGCGTTACGCTGGATACCGGCGCTGCGGCCAAGGACGCTGGTGGGCACACGCAGCTCAACAACGACGGCAAGGGCGTGTACAACACCTACGGCTACGCTGGTTTCGAGGGTGACGAGGGCATCCTGACCGTCCGCAATGCAAATGACAACAAGGCTCAGAAGCTTGACTTCACGTTCAACGATGCCACGCTTGGCGTGAAGGGCAGCGAGGGCGAGAAGTTCGACTACGTCGTCGAGCGTCGCCACACCCAGAAGGGTGCCACGTCCAAGGTTGCCGACAAGGGCACCTTCACCATCGGTGAGAAGGTTTCTCTCGAGCTTCAGCCCGAGGAATCCCTTACTATCCGCGTTGCCAAGGCAGGCGCTGGCGATAAGCAGGGCCCGTCCATCGAGTCCGTCGTTTCTGACGGCAGGGGCGGCCTGACCGTTCGCATGGATGAGAAGGTCAAGGGCGACGCTGTGTTCACCGTCAACGGTGAGAAGGTCGACCCCTCCAAGGTCAAGGCTTCGGCCGATGACATCACGTTCCATGTCGAGCGCAAGGCGAATTCCACGGCTGATGGTAAGTTGGACATCAAGGTTTCCGGCCTGACCGATGCCGCCGGTAACGGGGTTGCGGATGATGCTGCTTCCATTGTGTTCCACAAGGATAATGTGGTTGTTTCCCGTTGCACGTCCCGCCTGACCAGCTACACCAAGGAGCTTGCCTCCGCACAGGAGTCTCTGACGACGAAGACTGGCTTCAGCGTGTTCTCCAAGGTCAAGACCACGGGTAAGGGCTCTCTGGTCAAGCAGGAAGGCGCTTACGAGTTCGGTATTGATGACTCTGGCAAGGCCTATTTCGAGGTCAATGGCGTTCGCGCCGTTTCCAAGGCGGTTGTGAACGACGGAGCCGAGCACACCGTTGCTGGCGTCCGTGAGAACAACGGCATTCTCAAGGTCTACGTTGACGGCAAGGTTTCCAGCTCCGTTTACGACGCCAAGAACTTCCATTACGAGCTACCCGCAGGCGACATCCTGTTCGCCGGCGGCGCGTTCAACAAGGATACCGACGAGGCCTCCGCCGAGGTCTATGACCGTGCTTTGGGCTACAACGACATCGCGAAGCTGCACGGCAAAGTGAACCCGAACATGCAGGAGCGTAACCTCGCTGCCAAGCTCCCGGTTACCGCTAAATGGACCGAGAGCGGCAAGGATGCCGTCAAGGCAAATGAGGGCGCTATGTCCCACATTACCAACGGCGATAAGTCCACGGATCTCTTTGGCGTTTTTGGTGCGGATGGAAAGACCGAGAGCTCTTACATGCAGATCGATCTCGGCGATATCCGCGAGGTCACTTCTGTGAATCTCTGGCGTTACTTCAAGGACGGTCGCATCTATCGCGATACGGTGGTTGCGCTTTCCGATGACGAGGTCTTTACCAAGGATGATGCCATCCTGTTCAATTCGGATGCCGACAATGTTCATAAGCTCGGCGCCGGCAAGGATAAGGCCTATGCCGAGGCCGAGAGCGGAAAGAGCTTTGCCGCGCCCAAGGGGACCAAGGCCCGCTACGTGCGCGTGTACATGCGTGGCCAGGATGATCAGAAGACCACCAACCACGTTGTCGAGCTCGAGGTCATTGGTCGCGACCTTCCTGCCGAGCAGGGTGCCGAGATCGACACCTCCGCGCTCTACAAGCGTATCGACGAGGTGCGCGCCGCGGTCGAGTCCGGCAAGTACACCGCCGAGAGCGTCCAGAAGGTAATGGACAAGCTCGAGGCTGCCGAGCTCGTGGCGGATTGCCCCAAGGATGAGGCTCAAGTTAAGGCCGCCCTCAAGTCTCTTGAGGGCATTGAGAGCCTTCTCAAGAAGGCCCTCGTGGTCAGCTTCAAGTTTGTCGATGCTCCCGAGGGCGTTGTTGCTCCCGAGGCCTTGACGGTCGAGGAGGGCGCCGCGCTTGGTGATAAGCTCCCGACGCCTGCTGCGGTCGAGGGTTATTCCTTTGTGGGCTGGTTCACCGATCAGGCCTGCTCCGCTGGTCATGAGTTCACCGGAGAGACTAAGGTTTCTGCCGATATGACGATTTATGGCAAGTGGGCCAAGGGCGAGGTCCCGGCTCCGCCGACGACCGACCCTGAGCAGAAGCCTGAGCAGAAGCCTGAGCAGAAGCCGACGACCAAGCCCGAGCAGAAGCCCGGCTCCGGTGCTGAACTGCCCAAGACGGGTGACGACAGCATGCTGCCCATCGCGGCTGCCGGCGTTGCCGGTGTGGCACTCGTCGGTGCGGCTGTCGTGCTGAACAAGCGCCGTCGCGCTGAATAGCGTGATGGAAGCGAGATCCAAATAGGAATCCCGCTTTGAATGGGGCGGTCGACTTAGGTCGGCCGCCCTTTTTGGTGAAAGCTCGTTGCGCCGAGCCCCCACCTGTCGATGCCCTCAGATCGCTTGTTGACGCTATTGGTTTCTGCAATGAAATACCACCCTATACCGTTGGTGGGTAATATCTGCCGCTCACCGACAGATTCTCACTGTGAAGGTGAGAAACAGGGCAATTCCTTACAGTTGTCTCCAAATTGCGCGTGGTTTGCTGGTTATATCCACTGCCCACTCGCAGGCCTCATCAATTGGCATCTCCAGGGAAGGAGACAACGTGAGCGAAGATTCGATTCTCAAGCGCAATTGGGTGAAGGGCTCCGCGGTTCTGGCCACTGCGGCGCTTTCGCTGGTGCTTGCCGCGCCGGTTCAGGCCGCGCCGCTGGCGAAGGTCAAGAGCGCAACCCAGGGCGCGACCGAGAACGTGGTAGAGGTGACGTTCCAGGGCGGCGACGGTGCCGACGTCAAGGGTCGCATCACGTTCCTCGAGGAAGGCGTTTTCCGTTATAACGTCGACCCGACGGGAACCTTTGACGAGTACGCGGTGCCGCGCCAGGCGGATCATGTCGCCCATATCCAGGCGCAGCCGGACTCCGATTCCTCCTACTCGCATCCCAAGGCGACTGTTGAGGACAAAGATGGGGCATATCTGATCAAATCCGGCTCGACGACCATCAAACTCGACAAGGAATCGGCGAAGATGCAGGTCCTTGTAAAAGATAAGGAGGTCATGAGCGAGACGTCTCCTCTCGACCTCGGCGACAGCACCGTTCAGAGCGTTTCTGCGGGCAAGGGAGAGGGCTTCTTCGGCGGCGGTACCCAGAACGGCCGCTTTGCTCATAGGGGCAAGTCGATCAAGATCGCCAACACCAATAATTGGGTAGACGGCGGCGTGGCCTCTCCCAATCCGTTCTACTGGTCGAGCGATGGCTACGGAGTTTTGCGTAACACTTTTGCCGAGGGTACGTACGATTTTGCCGACTCCGATTCCAATGCCGCCAAGCTCACGCACAATGAGAACGAGTTCGACGCATACTACTTCCTGTCTGACGGCACAAGCAGAGCCGCCGTTGCGCAGGATGTTCTCGACGGCTACTTTGCTGTCACCGGTGACCCGGTGCTGCTACCGGAATACGGCTTTTATCTCGGCCACCTGAATGCGTACAACCGCGATAGCTGAACCAAGGAGGGTCCCGGTAAGGCCTGGGAGACAAAGGGTGGCAAGCCGGCCGACCAGAAGGGATCCGTCAAGTACGAGCACGGCATGGCCGCGGATTACGTGCCGGATGGGACCAAGCCCAACGAGTCCCTGAACGGCCACGGCCCTACCGTCGATTCCCAGAACTTCAAGCCCAAGGAGTTCCCGCGCGAGTTTTCCGCACAGCAGGTCATCGATGACTATCAGGACAACGATATGCCGTTCGGTTGGTTCCTTCCCAACGACGGTTATGGTGCGGGTTATGGTCAGAACGGCTATGGAATCACGAGCAACGACAAGGCAAAGCGCGATGCGGCGATCGATGCCAACGTTGCGAATTTACGCGAATTCACGACCTATGCCAACAGCCATGGCGTTGCCACCGGTCTTTGGACGCAATCCAACCTTGAGCCCAGGGATGGCGAGAAATGGCATCTTCAGCGCGACTTCAAGAAGGAGGTCGAGCAGGGCGGCATTTCGACCCTCAAGACCGACGTCGCTTGGGTCGGCTCCGGCTATTCCTTTGGTCTGAATGGCATCAAAAAGGCCTACGACATCGCCACGAGCGACGAACATGAGGCTCGTGTACGCCCCAATATCGTTACCCTCGACGGCTGGGCAGGCACCCAGCGTTATGGCGGTATTTGGACCGGTGACCAGACGGGCGGCAATTGGGAGTACATTCGCTTCCACCTTCCGACATACATCGGCCAGTCGCTTTCCGGCAATCCCAACGTTGGCTCCGACATGGATGGCATCTTTGGCGGCGCGCCCATCATCGCGACCCGCGATTACCAGTGGAAGACCTTCACTCCCACCATGCTCGATATGGACGGTTGGGGCACGTATCGCAAGAGCCCGATGACGCACGGCGATCCCTACACGGGCATTTCGCGCATGTACCTGAAGCTCAAGGCCCAGCTCATGCCCTACATCTACACGAGTGCCGCCTCCGCCGCCAACATCAACACGGGCAACGGCGACACGGGTCTGCCCATGATTCGTGCCATGCTGCTCACCGATGACTCCGAGTTCGCCGCCAGCACGGCAACCCAGTACCAGTACACCTTTGGCAAGTACTTCCTGGTCGCGCCGGTGTATCAGAACACTGCCGACTCCGAGGGCAATGGTGACGACGTCCGCAATGGTATCTACCTGCCCAATTACGGTAGCAATGACAACCCGACCATCTGGATCGATTACTTCACCGGCGAGCAGCATCGCGGTGGTCAGGTGATCAACAACTTCAAAGCCCCGCTGTGGAAGCTGCCCCTCTTCGTCCAGGCCGGCGCCATCGTCCCCATGTACGAGGAGAACAACAACCCCCAGGCGATCAGCGAGACCAACAAGAAGGGCCTCGACAAGACGCGCCGCATCGTCGAGTTCTGGCCTGCTGGTGACTCCGAGTACACGCTGTTCGAGGACGACGGCAAGACCATTAACTCCAACCAGAAGAACGTCGAGGGTTACGGCGTGGTCGAGAACGTCGACTACGGCACGCACGTTTCGACCAAGATCACCTCGAAGGTGAGTGGCGACACGGCCACCCTGACCATCGGCGCGTCCACCGGTTCGTACGCCGGCTACGATGCGAATCGCTCCACGACGGCTGTCGTGAACGTTTCCAAGGAGCCTTCTGCCATCACCTATGGCGGCAAGGATGTGAAGCGGGTCGAGAGCAAGGAGGCTTTCGACAAGGCAAAGGCGAACGGCGCCGGTGCGGAGGCCGTGTGGTACTACGAAAAGACCCCCGACCTCAACACTGCCGACGAGGACGAAGGCTTTGGCAAGACTGAGATCAAGACTACGCCCAAGGTCTACGTCTTCCTGCCCAAGACTGATGTTTCCAAGGCCGAGCAGGTTCTCGTTGTGAAGGGCTTTGCCAACAGCGCCAATCTGGACGCGGACAAGGAGAATTCAAAGCTCACCCCCGCCAAGCTGGTGTCCAAGGAGGAGGACAAGACCCCCACGAGCATTAAGCTCACATGGGAAAAGGTCGCGGGTGCGACGAGCTACGAGCTCATGGTCGACGGTGTTTTGAACTCCGTTGGCGATGCATCCGAGTTCACCCACACCGACCTTAGCTACCATTCGACGCACACCTACCAGATTCGCTCGCGCAATGCCGAGGGTTACTCCAAGTGGTCCGAGCCAATCGAATCCACGTCCCTCGAGGATCCGTGGCGCAACGCCCCCAAGCCTGTTGAGACCAGCTGGGAGGGCGGTTATTACGGTGGCTTCAAGGAGTCGCTTGCCCTCGACCACAGCCTCGACGATTCGCACTTCCACTCCGACGCAAACGCCATCGGCAAGGCCATGGTGTTCAACTACGGCCAGGCCATGATGCTCGACAAGTTCGAGTACTACCCCCGCAATGATGCGGCCAACGGCACTGTCACCAAGATGCGTATCGAGACCTCCCTCGATGGCAATCATTGGTCCAAGCCCGTGGAGCTCGATTGGAACAAGGACAACAAGGTCAAGACCTATGAGTTCCCTACGGGTGCGGCTGCGCAGTACGTGCGACTGACCCCCTTGGCGTCGGTTGGTAATTTCTTCTCCGCTCGTGAGCTGGCCGTATACAAGAAGGACGGCACCAAGATGTGGGAGGTCGGCTCCAACAAGCAGGATCCCTCTGTTTCCGAGAACGACTACACGAACATGAAGAATTACCTTGGCGTTGAGAATCGCGCTCCGCACGCAACGACGTTCAACAGCCAGATCGCCGGTCATTATGCCGACCTCAACAACAATGGCGTCTATGACGTGTACGATTATTCCTTTACCATGGCAAAGCTCGACGATGGCACCAAGAAGGGTGGCAAGGTCTCGGGTTCCGTCGAGGTTGTGGCCGATAAGGAGCACGTTGCGCCTGGCGATGTTGTCACGGTGAGCGTGATGACGCGCAACGCTCGCAACGCCAATGCTCTGGGAGCGGTCGTCAATTTCATGAGCGACGAATTCGAGCTGCAGGACAGTACCATCGCCGGTGCCCCGTGCGTTGCGGGCATGGAGAACCTGTCTGTGGCGATGACGAACTTCGAGGACGGCAAGCAGAGCGTCAACGTCGCTTTTGCCAATCACGGTGACAAAGCGCTGTTCAACGGTTCGGAGACCGTTGCCACCTTCAAACTGAAAGCCAAGAAGGAGGCAGACGTCAAATTGCCGTACATCTCGATGCTGGTTGGCCCGAAGTTCGACGTCGTTGAGCTTGCCACCGACGAGAACGGCAATTTGCCCGAGCAGCCCGGTGGGACGAGGGTCGAGCTCACCCAGGATGACTTCACCATCAAGATCACCAACAAGGGCCTTCCGAAGGATGAGGACGGTACCAACGTCACCAAGATGATTCAGGGCGGTTCATACGGCCCGCTGTTCGATGGCGTCGAGTACCACGACGGCAACGAGGGCAAGGGCGTGTTCGAGCTTAAGTGGGGCGGCAATGACGATGTCGTGTCCATTGAGGATATGAACATCTCTTTCGAGCTCAAGGAGCCTCGCGCGCTGGCAGATATCCAGTTGGTGAACCGCGTGAACCAGGCAGGCGAGGTTGGGGGCAATGGCTTTTTGTCCAAGGTTGCCGCGGTCATGACGTTTGAGGACGGGAGCACCCAGAAGTTCGAGGGCGGCGAGTTCGACAAGAAGCAGGGCATCTACGCCTTTGCACCAAGCAAGGAGAACGCCGCCAAGAAGGTTGTCAAGGTCGACATCAAGCCGCTTGAGACCCCCGATGTGCACATGCTCACGATTTCCGAGATCAACTTCAGCTACGTCGAGGGTGCGCCCGCGCCCGAGGAAGAGGTTAAGGAGCTGGAGCAGGGCGACTTCGACATCAGGGTCACCAACGAGGGCTACCCCGTCGACGACGGCGAGAACGTGAAGAAGCTCGTTCAGCAGGGCAATTACGATGGTCTCTTCAACGGCGACAACGCCGACCGCGCATTCGAGTTCAAGTGGTTCATCGACGCCGCGTCCTTCGATGAGAAGGTCGGTCTGCCCGCGAATATCTCCTTCGAGTTGAAGAAGCCCCGCGCTCTCAAGAACGTTGAGCTCTTCAACGGTGCCAAGACCTCCAATGGCTCCATCAACAAGATCGAGGCCGTTGTAACGTTCGAGGACAAGACAACGCAGGAGTTCAAGGGCGGCGACTACGATAAGAACCAGCCCGCATATCTCTTCGAGATTTCCGAGGAGAACAAGGACAAGAAGGTCGCCAAGGTCGAGATCAAGCCCCTGGAGTCCACGGGCACCGCGACGGGCCTCGAGAAGCCCAATAACCGCATGTTGACCATCGGCGAGATTAACTTCAACTACGTCGAAGGCGCTGAGAAGCCCGAGAAGCCCCAGGTGGACAAGACCGAGCTTCAGGCAAAGTACGACGAGCTCAAGGGTTGCAAGGCGGAGGATTACACCGTCGAGTCCTGGCAGCCCTTTGCAATCGCTCTGGAGGAGGCTGCAAAGGTTCTTGCCGACGAGTCTGCTTCCCAGGATCAGGTGGGCGCAGCGCTCGATAAGCTGACCGCTGCGTACGGCGCTCTGGTAAAGAGCGACGTCGCCCCGCAGGAGAAGCCGAACAAGTCCGCGCTCGAGGCGCTGGTCGCCGAGGCGGGCAAGCTCGATACCGAGGGCAAGACCCCCGCTCTGGTCGAACGCCTGAACGCGGCCATCGCCGGTGCGAACGCCGTGCTTGGGGATGATGCCGCGACCGACGAGCAGGTCAAGGCCGCCTTCGACGAGCTGAAAGCCGCTATCGACGCGCTCAAGGGCGACGCTGGAACCGAGGGTAACAATGGTTCCGGCAACAATGGTTCCGATAACAACGGTGGCAGCAACAACGGCACCACGGGCAACGGTTCCACCGGCGGCCAGGGGTCTGGCAACGGTACCGCAGGTGGCCAGGGTGGTTCGAACGCCTCCGGTCTGCCCCAGACGGGCGATCCCGCGACGGTCGCTGTTGCAGCGACCGGAATCTCCGGAGCAATCGCCGCCTTCTTCGGCGCTTTCCGCCGCCGCAAGGACAAATAACGCGAACGTGCGCTGAGTTGCATGTGATGATCGCGCATGAGCCGGGTGCCTCGTGGCACCCGGCTTTTTTGTTGCGGTTCAGGTTTCATAATGTATAAAAAACCCACTCAGCAACCAAAACACGAATATAAATTATTTCCTACGCGAAACTCTGCAAAGTCGCGTACAATACCCCGAGACCATACGGCCTTTAAGCCGGTACCGAGAGACCGAAAAGGAGACGAGATGGGTTTGAATCGCCCTGCGGACGTGTGTGCGCCCGCGCCTTCGCGCGCTGATGCGAGCCCCCTGGCCCAGCGCATCATGGCATCCACTTCAAAAGGAAATACCAGCCCGGCAGTGCTGCTGCTTGCCGACGGCACCGTGTTCTACGGCCGCTCTTGCGGCGCTGCGGGCACGGCGACCGGCGAGGTTTGCTTCAACACCTCGCTCGAGGGCTACTTCGAGGTCATGACCGACCCGAGCTACGCCGGCCAGATCGTGACCATGACCTATCCGCAGATCGGCAACTACGGCATCGACCTCGCCGATGTGCAGAGCGCCTTCCCCGGCGACGGCTCGCGTCCCGCGAACGCCCCGGCGATGCGCGCCATGGTCGTGCGCGACATGTGCCCCACGCCTTCCAACTGGCGTAGCGCAACGAGCGTTCCTGCATATCTGCAGAAGCTCGGCATCGTTGCCATCGAGGGTGTCGATACGCGCGCCCTCGTTCAGCACCTGCGCGACAACGGTGCCCAGATGGGCATCGTCTCGACCGAGGAATTCGATCTGGACGAGCTCGCCTCCCGCCTGGCCGCCGCGCCCCAGCTGGTGGGGGAGAACCTCGTGAAGACCGTGAGCTGCCCCGAGCCTCACCCCTTTACCACGGCAGACCTGCCTGCTGCCCATGATTTCGCCCTGACCTCCCCGGCGGGTGAGGGGGCCGCGAATCCGGCTGTGCATCGCGTGGTCGCCTACGACTGCGGCGTGAAGCGCGGCATCCTCGAGGGCCTTGTCCGCGCCGGGTGCGAGCTCACCGTCGTGCCGTGGGACACCCCCGCCGCCGAGGTGCTCGCGATGAACCCCGATGGCGTCTTCCTCTCCAACGGCCCCGGCGACCCGGACGCCGTTCCCGAGACGTACACGCAGGTGCAGCAGCTTATCGGCCGTGTGCCCGTATTCGGCATCTGCCTGGGCCACCAGATGATCAGCCTGGCTGCCGGCGCGCAGATCGAAAAGCTCAAGTTCGGTCATCGTGGCGGCAATCAGCCGGTCATGAACCTCCTTACGCGTCGCGTGGAGATCACCGCGCAAAACCACGGCTTCGGCCTGGTGTTCCCCAGCCTGGGCGCCCTCGTGCCCGAGCTGTCCGGCGGCGTTGCCGAGCATCCGGCCGATGGCGACCTGCGTTTCTGGGTTGAGCGCGGCATCGCACCGGTGGTGGAGAACGAGCGCTTCGGCCGTATCCGCCTCACGCATGTGAACCTCAACGACGGCACCGCCGAGGGCATCCAGCTCCTCGACGCCCCGTGTTTCAGCGTGCAGTATCACCCGGAGGCCTCGCCCGGCCCCACCGACGCGCACTACCTGTTCACCGCGTTCGCGCGCCTCATGGCGGGTGAGCCGGATTATCTGAGCATCGACATCGCCGCCGACCGCCTCGCCGGCTGGAATTTTGCAACGGAGGAGAACTAGCATGCCCAAGCGCGAAGACATCAAACGCATCCTGGTCATCGGGTCTGGCCCGATCGTCATCGGCCAGGCGTGCGAGTTCGACTATTCCGGTGCCCAGGCCTGCAAGGTCCTCAAGGAGGACGGTTGCGAGGTTGTCCTGGTCAACTCGAACCCTGCGACCATCATGACCGACCCCGGCCTCGCCGACCGCACCTATGTGGAGCCCATCACGCCGGAGTTCATCGAGCGCGTTATCGAACGCGAGCGCCCCGACGCGCTGCTGCCCACGCTCGGCGGCCAGACCGGTCTGAACGCCGCCGTCGACCTCGCCCGTTCCGGCGTGCTCGAGCGCTACGGCGTCGAGATGATCGGCTGCGACCTCGCCGCGATCGAGCGTGGCGAGGACCGCAAGCTCTTCAACGAGGCCATGGCCGAACTCGGCCTCGAGGTGGCGCGCTCCGGCTACGCCTACTCCGTCGAGGACGCCCTGGCGATCGTCGAGCGCACGGGCTATCCGTGCGTGCTGCGCCCGAGCTTCACCATGGGCGGTGCGGGCGGCGGCATCGCTCATGACGAGGCCGAGCTCATCCAGATCGTGACCCAGGGCCTCGAGCTGTCCCCGGCGGGCGAGGTGCTCGTCGAGGAATCGATCGAGGGCTGGAAGGAATACGAGATGGAGGTCATGCGCGACCGCGCCGGCAACGGCATCATCGTGTGCTCCATCGAGAACCTCGACCCCATGGGCGTGCATACGGGCGACTCCATCACCGTCGCCCCTGCGCAGACCCTGTCCGATCTCGAGTACCAGCGCATGCGCGCCGCCTCCCTGGCGATTTTGGAGAAGATCGGCGTCGAGACGGGCGGCTCGAACGTGCAGTTCGCGGTCAACCCCCAAAACGGACGCCTCATCGTCATCGAGATGAACCCGCGCGTGAGCCGCTCCTCGGCCCTCGCCTCCAAGGCCACGGGCTTCCCCATTGCCAAGGCCGCCGCGCGCCTGGCCGTGGGCTATACCCTCGATGAGATCACCAACGACATCACTCGCGCCACGCCGGCGTGCTTCGAGCCGTCGATCGACTACTGCGTGGTCAAGGTGCCCCGCTTCGCCTTTGAGAAGTTCAAGGGCACCGACACGACGCTCACCACGCGCATGAAGGCCGTGGGCGAGGTCATGGCGATCGGCCGCACGTTCGAAGAGTCGTTCGGCAAGGCCATGCGCTCGCTCGAGGACGGGGCCTGCGGCTTCGGCGTGAACGCGAAGGGCGCGGGCGAGCTGGCATCCCTGGATGAGGACGACCTTGCGGCGGCTGTGTCCCGTGCGAGCGAGGGGCGCATCGCCTATGTCGCCGAGGCGCTGCGCCGCGGCTGGAGCGTGGAGCACCTGTACGACGCCACGCGCATCGACCCATGGTTCCTCGACCGCTTGCACGACATGATCGCCGTGCAGGAGGCGGTGCGCGGCTTGCGCGTGGAGGACATCGATGCCGACTCAATGCGCCTGCTCAAGCAGTACGGCACGAGCGACGCCCAGATCGCGCTGCTGACCGGCAGCGACGAGCGCTTCGTCCGCGCGTATCGCAAGGGGCTGGGCGTGGTGCCGAGCATGAAGACGGTCGATACGTGCGCCGCCGAGTTCGAGAGCGCCACGGAGTACCACTACAAGACGTACGAGAACCTCATGCGCCCGGCTCCCGCTGCGCGCCGCGGCGTAGCTGCCGACGAGGTGCGTTCCTGTGAAAAGCCCAAGGTCATGATCTTGGGCGCGGGTCCCAACCGCATCGGCCAGGGCATCGAGTTCGACTACTGCTGCGTACATGCCTGCTACGAGCTGGCCGAGCGCGGCTTCGAGACCATCATGGTCAACTGCAACCCCGAGACCGTGTCCACCGACTACGACACCTCCGACCGCCTGTATTTCGAGCCGGTCACCTACGAGGACGTGATGGACATCGTGGATGCCGAGCGCCCCGTTGGTGTGATCACCACGCTGGGCGGTCAGACGCCGGTCAACCTCACGCGCGCGCTGGCCGAGAGCGGCGTGAAGATCATGGGCACGCAGCCCGACGCTATCGATTTTGCCGAGGACCGCGAGCGCTTCTCGGCGCTCCTCGACCGACTGGGCATCATGTATCCGCCGGCGGGCATGGCGACCTCGTTCGAGGAGGCCGAGGCCGTGGCGGCGCAGATCGGCTATCCGCTGCTCGTGCGTCCGAGCTACGTGCTCGGCGGGCGCGGCATGATGATCGCCTACGACGCCGAGCGCCTGCGCGAGTACATGGCCGAGGCCACGCGCGTGAGCCCCGACCACCCCATCTACCTGGACCGTTTCCTCGAGGGTGCGTATGAGAGCGACGTCGACGCCCTGTGCGACGGTGAGAACGTCTACATCGGGGGCATCTTGGAGCACATCGAGGAGGCGGGCATCCATTCCGGCGACTCGGCCACGTGCATCCCGCCGTTCTCCTTCTCCGAGTCCCTGCAGGAAAAGCTGCGTGATACGACGCGCCGCATCGCGCTGGCGCTTGGCGTGCGCGGCCTGGTGAACGTGCGGGGAAGGGCGACGCCATCTACGTGATCGAGGCGAACCCGCGCGCGAGCCGCACCGTGCCGTTCATCTCCAAGGCGACGGGCGTGCCGCTGGCCCGCTGTGCCGCCCGTATCATGGCCGGAGCCGCTCTGAGCGACCTGGACCTGCCGGATGATCGTCGCAAGCTCGATTACTTCTGCATGAAGGAAGCCGTGATGCCGTGGGGTCGCTTCCCCGGTGCCGAGGTCATCTTGGGGCCCGAGATGAAG
>ERZ827194.703-NODE-703-length-21059-cov-2.84751_pt1 | contig 21059 bp, 22 predicted proteins | sample MGYA00519777_ERZ827194 | MGnify/ENA primary metagenome ERZ827194 (study PRJEB31778, sample SAMEA3449277) | human gut metagenome | biome: human gut; feature: human-associated habitat; material: faeces | place: United Kingdom | collected 2010/2012 ...
TCTTTTTACTTTGTGCCTGTTGGGGCTGGCTCTGCGAAAGCCAGGAGAGAGTCTTTCCATCACAGGAGGAAAACGGATGTGGGTATTTGCAGTCTGTGCAGCCTGCGCTTCTGCAGTGATGCTGTCTATGCTGATTGCCTGGACACCTCTCAGCTCCCGGGTCATTAATGGTGTGCAGGGACGGTATTTTCTGCCCTTCCTTCCAGTGCTGCTTCTGGCGTTGAAAAATGACTGGGTGGTTTTGACAAAGGAGAGAAACCGTAGTATATTGTATCTGATGTGCTGTCTGAATGGGTATGAGCTGCTGCGTCTGTATGCCATTGTCAGCATACGGCTGTAGAGGCAGCCTGAGACGGCAGTAACGACAGGGACATCCGCTGTTTCCTGAAGGGATATCAGTTGGGAAGAGGAGCTTCCGGAATCGTTACGTTTTGATAAAGAACCGTCGGCAGGGCCAGAAGGCCAGCCGGCAGAAGAGGAGATAAAAAATGGGAAAAATTAAAGTAACAGCCTGTGATATTGAAGGATTGTATGTGATTGAGCCGGCTGTATTTAACGACGAGCGTGGCTACTTTATGGAAACCTACAATCAGAATGATTTTAAAGAGGCGGGACTGGACATGGTATTTGTCCAGGACAACCAGTCTATGTCTGTCCGCGGAGTGCTGCGGGGACTTCATTTTCAGAAGCAGTTTCCTCAGGGAAAGCTGGTACGGGCTGTCCGCGGTTCTGTATTTGATGTGGCAGTGGATCTGCGGGCAGATTCCAAAACCTACGGAAAATGGTTTGGTGTGGAGCTGACTGCAGAAAATAAAAAGCAGTTTTATATTCCGGAGGGCTTTGCCCATGGATTTTTGGTGCTGTCAGATGAGGCAGAGTTTGCCTATAAGTGTACCGATTTCTATCATCCCGGCGATGAGGGCGGCCTGGCCTGGAACGATCCGGAGATTGGTATTGAGTGGCCGCTGCAGGATGGTGTGGAGCTGATTATTTCCGATAAGGATAAAAAGTGGAGCGGCTTAAAGGACACGTTCCGATTCTGATGAGAGGAAAAGAACAGTATGAATGATGTAATTTCCCTTCTGAAGGAGATTGTAACACGCAGGAAGCTGATATGGGATCTGGCAAAGGCAGATTTTAAGAAGCGGTTTGTAGGCTCTTATTTTGGAATGGTGTGGATGTTTGTCCAGCCTCTGGTAACGGTGCTGATTTATTTCTTCATCTTTCAGCTGGGGTTTAAAAGTGTTCCTCCTGTGCCGGGAGTGCCCTATGTGCTCTGGCTGGTGCCAGGAATTGTGCCCTGGTTTTTCTACAGTGAGGCACTAAACTGTATTACAGGCTGCCTTCAGGAGTACAGCTATCTGGTAAAAAAGGTAGTGTTTCAGGTGGAGATTCTGCCCGTGATTAAACTGATTTCCTGTCTTCTGGTTCACGGCTTTTTCCTTCTGATTATGCTGATCATGGCGCTTTGCTTTGGAAAGCTGCCTATGGCAACCTGGATTCAGATTTTGTATTATTCCTTTGCGGCTTCCATGCTGGCTTTGGCTTTTGGCTATCTGACCAGCGCAATTCATGTGTTTTTTAAGGACATGGCTCAGATTGTCAGCATCTGCCTGCAGTTCGGAATGTGGCTGTCACCAATTATGTATCAGGAAACCATGTTTTCTGCGGATTATCCATGGATTGTTACGGTTTTGAAGCTGAATCCTTTCTATTATATAGTTGCCGGATACCGGGACAGCATTCTGACAGGAAACTGGTTCTGGGAGCGTCCAACCCTGACCGTGTATTTCTGGGTGGTAACTCTTGTGATAGGATTTGCAGGTTTGAAGGTGTTTAAACGGCTGCGTCCTCATTTCTCAGACGTTCTGTAGGAGAGAGGCGGATGCCGGAATCAGGATAGAAATGGCGGCGGTGGCCGCCTTTTCTGATCATTCCTTTGCGATTGCTTACTATTTTATAAAGATAGTAGCGGAATCCTATGGAAAATGGTATAATGCAACATGATTATGGAGTTTTCTGCCCTTTCAGGAAACGGGCAGGACAGGAGGAAAAAATGCAGGCGATTTTACTGGCAGGCGGTCTGGGAACGCGGCTTCGCAGCGTAGTAAGCGATCGGCCCAAGCCCATGGCGCTGATTGAAAACAGTATGTAGTCCACGAACTGTCCAGATACGGCGTGACAGATATTATTTTTGCAGTTGGATATAAGGGAACCATGGTAGAGGAGTATTTCCAGGATGGAAGGAATTTTGCGGCGCCGGACGGAACGCCGCTGACGGTTCATTATGCCTACGAGGAGGAGCTGTTAGGGACAGCGGGAGCCATCAAAAATGCAGGCAGATTTGTAACAGAGGATCGGTTTTTTGTTCTCAATGCAGATACCTTTTATCAGATTGATTACAGCCGTTTGACAGCTCTCCAGGAGAAGGAGGAGTTAGACATGGCCCTGGTGCTTCGCCAGGTGCCAGATATTTCCCGGTACGGGGAAGCTGTGCTGACAGAGGGGCGTCTGACTGGCTTTAATGAAAAAACGGCAGAGGCAAGACCCGGCTCTATCAATGGGGGAATTTATCTGATGACAAGAAAGCTGCTTGAGGAGATTCCGGAGGGAAAGGTTTCTCTGGAAAATGAGATGATTCCCCGCTGGCTGAAGGAAAACAGAAAGCTGGGCGGTTTTGTTCACGACGGATATTTTATTGATATCGGGATTCCCGAGGCATACTATCAGTTTATTGAAGATGTCCAGAAAGGAGTTGTTGTATGGTAATCAGAGGACGGGCTCCTTTGCGGGTCAGCTTTGGCGGCGGCGGTACGGACGTGGCGCCTTTCTGTGTGGAACAGGGGGGAGCGATTATCGGAAGTACGATTAATAAGTACGCCTACTGTTCAATTGTTCCCAGGGAGGATGATCAGATTATTGTTCATTCTCTGGATTTTGATATGACGGTAAAGTACAATACCAGAGAAAATTTTGTTTATGACGGCAAGCTGGATCTGGTAAAGGCAGCTTTGAAGGCTATGGAGATTGACCGGGGCTGTGAGGTTTATCTGCAGTGTGATGCTCCTCCCGGATCGGGCCTGGGTACTTCTTCTACCGTGATGGTGGCGCTTCTGATTGCTATGGCCCGGTGGAAGGGCGTGGAAATGGACGGCTATCGTCTGGCAGACCTGGCCTATCAGGTAGAGCGGGAGGATCTGAAGATTGCAGGAGGCTATCAGGATCAGTATGCAGCTACCTTTGGCGGTTTTAATTTTATTGAATTCCATGGGCGGAATAATGTAGTAGTAAATCCTCTGCGCATTAAAAAGGATATTATTCATGAGCTGCAGTATAACCTGCTTCTCTGCTACACGGGAAATATTCATGTGTCAGCGAATATTATCCAGGATCAGGTTCAGAATTATGAGAAAAAGGATGCCTTTGACGCCATGTGTGAGGTAAAAGCCCTGGCCTATGCTATGAAGGACGAGCTTTTAAGGGGAAATCTTCACAGCTTTGGAAAGCTGCTGGATTATGGCTGGCAGAGTAAGAAGCGGATGAGCAGCAAGATCACGAATCCGCAGATTGATGAGCTTTATGAAGAAGCTTTGAAGGCGGGCGCTTTGGGCGGAAAGCTGTTAGGCGCCGGCGGAGGAGGATATTTGCTGATGTACTGCCCCTACAATGTAAAGCATAAGGTGGCAGCGCGGATGGAGCTGGTAGGCGGCCAGCTGACAGACTGGAATTTTGAACTGCGGGGCGCTCAGGCGTGGATCGCAGATGAGAACCGCTGGGATTACAGCAGCGTAAAGGTGCATCTTCCCAATGGAGATTATCATTTTGCACTCTGAGGATGAAAAGACAATGGAAAAAGTAATATTTCTGGATCGGGACGGAACACTGAATGCGGAGGTAAATTACCTTCACAGGCCGGAGGATCTGCAGCTGCTTCCCGGAGTGCCGGAGGCTCTTCGGAGACTGAAAGAGGCTGGCTATAAGCTTGTTGTGGTAACGAACCAGGCGGGGGTGGCTCGCGGATACTATAAAGAAGCGGATGTGGATACTCTTCACCGGTATATGAATGAAATTCTGGCGGCAGATGGGGCGGAAATTGACGCATTTTTTTACTGTCCTCACCATCCGGAGCATGGAATCGGAGATTATAAAAAGAATTGCCTCTGCAGAAAACCGGGAACAGGTATGTTTGAGCAGGCGGAGGCTCTGTTTGATGTAGATCGGAAAAGCTCCTGGATGATTGGAGATAAGCTGATTGACACAGAGGCCGGACGAAATTACGGAGTGAGAACTGTGCTGGTGGGAACCGGATACGGAAGAACTGAGGCAGAGAAAATCCAGGCTCAGAGAGAAAAGCCTTTTGATTTTTATGCAGAGGATCTGGAGACAGCAGTCAAACTGATTTTGGAGGATGCAGATATGATGACAGAACTGACAGAAAAGCAGCAGGAGATTTTTGATGAGCTGTTTTTGCGATACCCCTGTCTGGAAGCTGTCCGCGGGCAGCTTCTTGACGCCTACAGAATGATGGAGGAGTGCTATGCAGGCGGCGGTAAGCTTCTGGTAGGCGGAAACGGCGGAAGCTGCGCAGATGCAGAGCATATTGTAGGAGAGCTGATGAAGGGCTTTATAAAAAGCCGCAGGCTTCCGGAAGAGCTGCGCCGGCGAATGGAGGAAATCGGCGGGGAACAGGGAAGAAAACTGGCAGAAGGTCTCCAGGGAAGTCTTCCGGCGATTGCCCTGACCGGGCATCCGGGGCTGTCTACAGCGTTTTTAAATGATGTGGACGGAGAAATGATTCTTGCCCAGCAGCTGTGTGGATACGGCGCGCCGGGAGATGTATTTCTGGGGATATCTACTTCCGGCAATTCCAGTAATGTGGATTACGCGGTGACGGTGGCTAAGGCGAAGGGGCTGAAGGTCATTGGGCTTACGGGAAAGGATGGAGGACGTCTGGGACAGAGGGCCGATGTGGCTGTGATTGTGCCGGAGAAAGAAACCTTTAAGATTCAGGAACTGCATCTGCCTATCTATCATGTTCTTTGCCTGATGCTGGAGGAGCGGTTTTTCTAAACAGAAGCACCGGAACGTTGTTATAAGAAATGCAGCCGTTGGGCCATGGAGTTTCTTGTCTGTATCCAGCGGACGGGAAACATGGCGGAGCTGTTATTTAGAATGAAGGAGTTTTTTATGCTGAGTCACACATATGCGATCTGCGCTTATAAAGATTCTCCCTGGCTGGAGGAGTGTATCAGATCCCTGAAGCGGCAGTCTGTGCCGTCAGAGATTATTCTGTGTACCTCCACGCCAAGCAAATATATTCAGGCTATGGCTGAGATTTTTGGTCTGCCTCTTTATGTGCGGGACGGGGAAAGTGATATTCAGGCAGACTGGAATTTTGCCTACAGCAAGGCAAAAACAAGACTGGTGACGATTGCCCATCAGGATGACTGTTATCATAAGAATTACGGAAAATATGTGCAGGAGTGCTGGGAGCAGTATCCGGATACAACGGTTTTTACAACAGACTGCGGAATTCTCCGTAATTCGGATCCGGTGAATCCGGGGATGGTTCAGTTTGTGAAGCATTTGCTGCGGGTGCCGCTGCGGTTCCATGGTCTGGCAGACAGAACCTGGATAAAGCGTCTGCCTCTAATTCTGGGAAATCCCATTATCTGCCCGTCCTGTACGTATGATAAGGAGGCCCTGGGGGAACCGCTGTTTGACTCTCCCTATAAATTTGCGCTGGACTGGGATACCATGTGGAAGCTGGCCGAAAGGCCGGGACGTTTTATCTGTGAGGAGAAGCCTTTGATCAGCTATCGGATTCACAGCGGAGCGACAACCAAGGAGTGTATAGAAAATCACAGAAGAGCACAGGAGGAAGAGGCCATGTTCCGGAAAATCTGGCCGGAGCCGGTTGTTCGGGTGATTATGTGGTTTTACAGGAAAGCCTACAGGGCGTACCAGTAACCGGAGTGAAACAGGAAGAAAGAAATTGATACAGGAGATTCAGGAGAACATGGAAAAAAAGTCTGAATATACGAAAATGAAAGGCTCAAAACAGCTGGAATCTGGCTGGATGAGGCGGGCTGCATTCTGGAAAATGGAAGTAATTATTATTCTTATGCTGACCGGCTTTGCTTTTTTTATTAACCGCCACATGAAGCTGGAATGTCTTTATATGGATGACCTTTACCAGTGGTACTGCTACAATGATCAGTCCTTCTGGGATGCAGTATTTACAATGGGAGGCACCCGGTTTCGGGTTTTGTACAACCTGGTTTCCTGGATTGAGATGGCTCTGTTCGGGATTCATATTAACTGGTATGTGCCCTTTAATATTATTTTGAATGTGGGGATCGCCTACACTCTTTACAGAATGTCCCGGCGCTTCAGTCACTCTATCTATGTGGGAGTGCTTTGCGCTGTGATTTTTCTGTCCTCCAGAATGTCTTATTATCAGATTGGACAGATTCTGGGACTGATGGAGTCCATGGCCCTCTGGATGGCTCTGGTGATTTTATATCTGCTCTATGGATATTTGAATGAGGAGGATGGCAGAGAGGAAAAGCGCCTCTACCTGGCAGCAGTTACCTATGTGGCTGTGTGTCTGGTTCATGAACGCTATATGGTTCTGCTTCCGCTGTTTTTCTTTGCACTGCTGTTTAAGAAAACAAAGGACTGGAAGCTGTGGGCAGCTCCTGCCGGGGGATTTCTTCTTGTTCAGCTTCTGCGTTTTATCAGCATTGGAACCATTTCACCGCCGGGAACCGGCGGTACAGATGTGGTGGATACCATGTCCCCTGCTTCTGTGCTTCATTTTGTTCTGAGCCAGATTGCCTATCTGTTTGGAATCAATGCGGGACCGGAGCATTTAAACGGACAGAATTTCCGGGAAGCGCCTATGGGCATTATGATTCTCATTGGCGTAGCGGATTTTATGCTTCTACTTCTGGTGCTGGCTTTTCTGTTAAAGCTGATTCAGCTGAGAAAAAACTGTGTCCGTTATCTGCAGACGGCCTTTCTCTTTGTGGCGTTTATCGGCGCCTGCATTGTCTGCTCCAGCGTAACAATCCGTGTGGAAATGCGGTGGGTATATGTGTCTTACGGCGCTGCCCTGCTGTTTTTATCCTGGATGTACGGTGTTTTGATTGACGGAGAAGCCCAGAGAGGACACTGGATGCAGGGAATTCCCTTCCTGGCTATGTTTACGGCTTATGTAGTACTGATGCTGCCGGTGGAAAATTATTACCGGGGACTGTTCCCCAATCTCTATTACTGGGCAGATCAGGAGCATTACAATTCTCTGGCAGAGGAAACCTACGGCCAGTACGGAGATGAGATTTTCGGGAAAACTCTGTATATCATCGGGGATTATTTTGAAATGGAAGAGTTTACGGAAGAGCATTTCTTCCGTGTGTTTGACCGCCAGCGCCGGAAGGACTGTGTGAAAATCGTCCACATTGACGATGTGCGGGATATTGGTCTGGTAACAGATGACATGCTGGTGATTCAGGAGGATCCGGCCAACAACCGGTATCAGGATATCACCCATGTGGTGAAAACCATGAAGTGCCGTCCTATTTACGGCTTTTACGATGACGGATGGATTGACGAGCGGGCGCAGGTGCAGGTGATGGCCGGAAGCACCGGAGAGATTAACCTGACCTTCCACTATCCCAGAGATCTGACAGAGGATCAGTGGCTGACGGTTTATGTAAATGGAGAAGGCCGGGAATATATTAATTTTGATACCAATACAAAAGAAGTAACCATAAAGGCAGACCCTTATGAGCCGGTAATGCTTCGGTTTGAGACGAATTTTTATGTGCCCAATGCACTTGAAAAAAGAGGAACTACCAGACTGGCGCTGCTGCTGGAGATGAAGGCGGAGTAACGGAGGAGAGAATATGAAGGTTGTAATTCTGGCCGGAGGGCTGGGAACGAGAATCAGCGAGGAAAGCCATTTAAAGCCAAAGCCCATGATTGAGATTGGCGGGCGGCCGATTTTATGGCACATTATGAAATACTATTCTGAGTTCGGATTTCACGAATTTGTGATCTGCCTTGGATATAAGCAGTATGTGGTAAAAGAATATTTTGCAGATTATTTTCTTCACACCTCAGATGTGACCTTTGATTTGGCCAACAACCAGATGGAGGTGCTGAACAATTATTCAGAGCCGTGGAAGGTAACTCTGGTGGATACGGGACTGTATACCATGACAGGAGGAAGGGTGAAGCGGATTCAGCAGTATATCGGAGACGAGCCCTTTATGCTGACCTACGGAGACGGGGTATGTAATGTGGATTTAAACGGTCTGGTGGAGTTTCACAAGAGTCATGGAAAGATTGCGACCATTACCACGGTTAATATCGGACAGCAGAAGGGAGTCCTTGATATTGGCTCTGACAATGTGATTCATGCTTTCCGGGAAAAATCTGCCAATGACGGCGCGGTGATTAACGGCGGCTTTATGGTGCTGAATCCCGAAATTTTTGGATACCTGAAGGACGATACTACTATTTTTGAACAGGGTCCCATGCAGATGCTGGCAGAGGAGGGACAGCTGATGTCCTATTATCATGACGGGTTCTGGCAGTGTATGGATACTCAAAGGGAAATGAAGAAGCTGGAGGCGCTCTGGCAGTCAGGAAATGCGCCCTGGAAAATCTGGAAATAAAAAACGGACGGGAAGAAGGCGAAAAAAAGATGAGGTATAATCTGGAAGAATGCAGAAAGTTTTATGCCGGAAAAAGGGTGCTGGTAACAGGCCATACGGGATTTAAGGGAACATGGCTTTGCAGGATTCTCATGCTGGCTGGGGCGAAGGTTACGGGATATTCCCTGAATCCGCCGACAGAACCGTCAGTGTACGGGCTTCTTGATATGGAGGTATCAGGAATGACATCAGTGATTGGCGATGTACGGGATCTGGCGCAGCTGCGTAAGGTTTTTGAGGAGACAGAACCGGAGATCGTGCTTCATCTGGCAGCTCAGCCGATTGTGCGGGATTCCTACAGAGAGCCTGTGTATACTTATGAAACCAATGTAATGGGAACAGTGAATCTGCTGGAGTGCGTGCGTCTGACTCCCTCTGTGAAGTCAGTTCTTAACGTAACGACAGATAAGGTTTATGAAAACAGAGAGTGGGAGTATGGCTACCGGGAGTGTGATCCCTTAGACGGATATGATCCCTATTCTAACAGTAAATCATGCTCGGAGCTGGTGACACACAGCTACCAGAAGTCCTTTTTCCAGGAACGGGACTGTGCCATCTCAACAGCCAGAGCAGGCAATGTGATTGGCGGCGGTGATTTTGCCAATGACCGGATTATTCCGGACTGTGTTCGGGCGATGGAAGCGGGAAAACAGATTGGGGTGCGCAATCCTTATTCTACCCGCCCCTTCCAGCATGTTTTAGAGCCTCTGTTTGTATACCTGCAGATTGCCCAGAAGCAGTATGAGGATCCTGCATTCCAGGGATATTATAATGTGGGGCCGGATGACTGTGACTGTGTAACCACAGGCCAGCTGGTGACTATGTTCTGTGAACTTTGGGGAGACGGGGCAGCGTGGGAGAATCAGTCGGAGAACGGTCCCCACGAAGCGAATTTCCTGAAACTGGACTGTTCCAAAATCAAACACGTTTTTGGATGGCGGCCCCGGTGGCATATCCGGGAAGCGCTTGATAAGACGGTGGAATGGTCTAAGGCATACCTGGAGGGGCAGGAGCTGAAGAAAGTGACGGATCGACAGATTCTGGAATATTAAAGCTGTCTAAGGGCAGGAAAATTCCTTTACAAGCAAGCTTTACAAGAATTTTTCTGCCAGATCTCCCTCCGTCCTGAATAGTTGCCAGGAATAAAAAAGAAAGTTTATATAGAAACGGAGAAGAAATATGGAAAAATCACAGGAGCAGGACCGTCAGCAGATTCTGGATCTGGTTGCCGATTACTGCAGAAAATATCATTTGGAGAATAAGAAGCCTTATGAGCCGGGAGACAGAATTCCTTATGCATCCCGGGTGTACGATGAAAAAGAAATGGTAAATCTGGTAGACAGTGCCCTGGAATTCTGGCTTACAGCAGGGCGGTACACCGATGAATTTGAAGAGAAGCTGGCAAAATATCTGGGAGTCCGTTATTGTTCTCTGGTCAATTCCGGTTCTTCTGCCAATCTGGTGGCCTTTATGGCTCTGACCTCTCCTCTGCTCAAGGAGCGGCAGGTACGGCCGGGCGATGAGGTGATTACCGTGGCTGCAGGATTTCCCACCACAGTGACGCCTATGATTCAGTATGGGGCAGTGCCGGTATTTGTGGATGTGACTATTCCCCAGTACAATATTGATGTGACCCAGCTGGAGGCAGCTCTTTCAGAAAAGACAAAAGCAGTGATGATTGCCCATACTCTGGGAAATCCCTTTGATTTAAAGGCTGTTAAGGATTTCTGTGACAGACATGGGCTGTGGCTGGTTGAGGATAACTGTGATGCTCTGGGAAGCCGCTATACCATAGACGGAGAAGAGCGGTTTACGGGAACTGTCGGCGACATAGGAACCTCCAGCTTTTATCCGCCTCACCATATGACTATGGGAGAGGGCGGCGCTGTTTATACAGACAATCCGCTGTTAAACAGAATTATCCGCTCTTTCCGTGATTGGGGAAGAGACTGCGTGTGTCCGTCCGGACGGGACAATCTCTGCGGACACCGGTTTGATCGTCAGTACGGAGAGCTGCCTCTTGGGTATGATCACAAATATGTATACTCTCATTTTGGATACAATTTAAAGGCAACCGATCTGCAGGCGGCAGTTGGCTGCGCTCAGCTGGATAAATTCCCGGGCTTTGTAGAGCGCAGACGTCACAATTTTGACCGGCTGAAGGCAGCTCTCACAGGGGCTGAGGACAGACTGATTCTTCCGGAGCCATGTGAAAATTCACGGCCCAGCTGGTTCGGATTTTTGATTACCTGCCGGGACGGTGTTGACAGAAACCAGGTGGTTCAGTATCTGGAGGACAAGGGTGTCCAGACGAGAATGCTGTTTGCCGGAAACCTGACCAAGCATCCTTGCTTTGATCAGATGCGGGCAGAAAAGAAGGGATACCGGATTGTGGGAGATCTGCATGTGGCAGATCAGATCATGCAGGATACCTTCTGGGTTGGAGTATATCCGGGTATGAGCGATGAAATGATTGACTATATGGCCAAAACAATTCTTGAGGCGGTAAACCTTTCATAAGGAATCAAACAGGAGCGGTCTGACTGATGATTTAAGGGAAACGGCACGGACGAGTCCGCCGGAGGGCGGTGCGGACGGCGGAAAAGAGGAAAAGAATGGAATACGATCTGACCAGGGTCCATGAGACCAATCTAAAAATATTAAAGGAAATTGACCGGATTTGCCGGAAATATAAAATTCAGTATATGTTAGACGGCGGAACGCTTCTGGGCGCTGTGCGCCACCAGGGCTTTATTCCCTGGGACGATGATGCTGATGTGGCATTTACCAGAAATCATTATGAGGCGTTTTTAAAGGTAGTGCGCCGGGAATTGCCGGATACCATGGAGCTGATCATGCCCTGGAGCTTTCAGAAGGGCCGCGTATTTTTTGATTTTACGGCAAGAATTATTTACAAAAACAGCCGGACCCATGAGAATACAGAGGAGATGGAGTTTTATGAAGGCAAGCTGAATCATCTGTGGGTCGATCTGTTTATTATTGATGAACTGCCTCAGAGTAAGGGAGGAGCGGCGCTGACACTTCTGATGCATAAGGCAGTTTACGCTTTGTCTATGGGGCACAGATATCATCTGGATTATCAGAAATACAGTCCCTTCCATAAGCTGGCGGTAGGGTGCTGTTCTACTGTGGGAAGGCTGATTCCCATGCATTTTTTGTTCCGGCTTCAGCAGCTTGTGGCAAAGAAAGACAAAAAGGGACGCAGCAATCTGCGGTATTACAGTAATTATCAGCCGGATTATCTGTATGTGACTCTGAAAAAGGAGTGGTGCGAGGAGCTGGTAGAGTTGGACTTCTGCGATACAAAGCTTATGGCCTCGAAATACTGGCATGATGTGCTGACCTGGGTTTACGGAGATTACATGACTCTGCCTCCAAAGGAAAAACGGGTGCCCTCCCATTCCACCATTCAGATTCAGGTGTTCGACGAAGAAGTGTAGGCAGGAGTGAAGCTATGAAAAAAGTGCTTTCCGTGGTAGTGTCTGTATATAATGAGGAACAGGCGCTGCCGGCGTTTTATGAGACCACCAGGCCGATTCTGGAAAGTCTGCCCTGGGATTATGAGCTGCTGTTTGTAGATGACGGAAGCAGAGACAGGAGCCTTTCTATTCTGGAAAAAATGGCAGAAGAAAATTCCAGAGTGAAGGTGATTTCTTTTTCCAGAAATTTCGGACATGAGGCAGCCATGATTGCCGGTGTGGATCGGGCATCCGGGGACGGGGTGGTCTGCATGGACGCGGATCTGCAGCATCCGCCGGAGTGTCTGCCAAAGATTGTAGAAAAGCTGGAGCAGGGCTGCGGCGTGATCAGTATGGTAAGAACCAGAAATACGTCTGCGGGGCTTCTGAAGAATATTACATCAGCAGGATTTTATGCCGTCATCAATGCGCTTTCAGATGTGAAATTTGAAGTAAATGCATCGGATTTTTTTGCAGTTTCCAGACAGGCGGCTGATGTGCTGCGGACCAGCTATCGGGAGAAAATCCGGTTTCTCAGAGGATATGTGCAGAACATCGGGTTTCAAAAGGCCCGCATCGAGTATGAGGCTCACGATCGGGTAGCCGGAGAGAGCAAATACAGTATTCAAAAGCTGCTTGCCTTTTCCATTAATACGATTATGTGTTTTTCTAACCTGCCCCTGAAACTGGGAATTTATGCCGGGATTTTTGCGGCCCTCTTAGGGGTGGCAGTCATGATTTACACGCTCTGTACCAGACAGGGGGCTCCCAGCGGCTATGCAACCATTGTAATTCTGATTTGTTTTATGTTTGCTATGCTGTTTGTGATTGTAGGAATCATCGGAGAATATATTGCAATTTTGTTCAGCGAGCTGAAGGATCGACCGGTTTATATTGTGAAAAAAACCTGGAATCTGGAAAGCCAGAGGAGGGAGTAATTCTGCGGGAAGATCAAAGCGAGGGCAGAAGAGAGCTTTGAGAAAAGTTTGATAAAAATCAGGAAAAGTTTACTCAAAAATCACCCAAACGTTTGCGCAAAGCTGTCTTGACGGAAGACACGGTTTCGATTATACTTAAAAAAAGACAGCACAAGCGGTCAGAGGGTGCAGAAGCGCCGGATTATGAAAACTTATTTGAAAGACTTATGATAATAGAAAGCCAGGAAGGTGACAGGTGTTCCCAAGGAGCGCGTTTATCTTTCCTGGCTGTTTTGATTTCATAGGAATAGAAAATTAAAGGAGAAAAGAAGATGAAGAAAAAAATTCCGGTGCTTGCTGTGCTGATGGCAGCGGCAGTGACAACAGGGTGTGGCCAGAAGGAGGCCAATGTTTTACAGGGAGAGAGCGGTCAGGCTGACATTCTTCAGGGAGAAAGCAGTTCGGTTCAGGAAAACCGCGAAGATGTTATTGTAGTGATGGGACCCACCTCAGAGCCAGAGGCAGGCTTTGACCCGGCATATGGATGGGGAGCTGGAGAACATGTCCATGAGCCTCTGATTCAGAGTACGCTGACTGTAACAACCTCAGATTTGAAGATCGATTATGATTTGGCTAAAACCATGGAGGCCAGCGAGGATGGGCTGACTTGGACTGTAGATATTCGTGATGATGTGAAATTTACAGATGGGGAGATGCTGACAGCAGAAGATGTGGCTTTTACCTACAATACACTGAGAGATACCAGCTCCGTCAATGATTTTACGATGCTGAAGGAGGCAGAGGCAGTAGATGGAGACACGGTGGTGTTCCATATGAACCGCCCCTATTCGATCTGGCCTTACACGATGGCGATCGTGGGAATTGTGCCAGAGCATGCCTACGGTCCGGATTATGGGGAAAATCCCATAGGCTCCGGCCGGTATGTGCTGAAGCAGTGGGATAAAGGACAGCAGGTAATTCTGGAAGCCAATCCGGATTATTATGGAGAGGCACCGAAAATGAAAAAGGTGACAATTCTGTTTATGGAGGAGGATGCGGCCTTTGCTGCAGCCCAGTCCGGACAGGTAGATCTGGCTTATACGGCAGCGCCTTATGCAGAACAGAAGATAGATGGCTTTGAGCTTTTAAGCTTTGCAACGGTGGACAATCGTGGCTTCAATCTTCCTGCCATTTCCCGGAAAGAAGGGGCAGAGGTGTCGGGAGAGGACGGACTTCCTATAGGCAATGACTTTACCAGTGATGTGAATGTTCGAAGAGCCATTAATCTTGCCATTGACCGGGATGCAATGATTGAGCATGTACTGAGTGGATATGGAAGTCCGGCTTACAGTGTCTGTGACAAAATGCCCTGGTACAATGGAATGTCTCAGACCGCCTATGATCCAGAAACGGCGGCAGAACTTTTAGATAAGGCAGGATGGAAAACCGGCGCAGACGGGATTCGGGAAAAGAACGGAGTGCGGGCAGCCTTCCCGCTGCTGTATCCGGCCAGTGATTCGGTGCGTCAGGCTTTGGCAGCAGATACAGCAAACCAGTTGAAAGGAATCGGCATTGAAGTAACCATTGAGGGCGTTGGCTGGGATGAGGCCTATGACAGAGCTCAGAGTGAGCCGCTGATGTGGGGCTGGGGAGCGCATACTCCGATGGAGCTTTATAATATTTATCACACAGCTCCGGGAAAGGCGCTGGCAGGATATTCTCCCTATGCCAATGAGAATGTTGATCGTTATATGGATGAGGCTATGAGCTGCAGCGATCTGGAGGAATCCTATGAACTGTGGAAAAAGGCACAGTGGGACGGAAGGACAGGGATTACCCAGGATGGAGATATCCCCTGGATCTGGCTGGTTAATATTGATCATCTTTACTGGGCAAAAGAAAATCTTCAGGTGGCAGAGCAGAAGCTGCATCCCCATGGTCATGGCTGGTCGATTGTAAATAATGTAGATCAGTGGAGCTGGAAAACAGAGTAACTGGAAAACAAAGCTGAGACAGAAAAGAAGCAGAAAGCAGAGAGAAGGAGGAGCATCATATGGAAAGCAGCAAAAAAGGAAGGAGTTTTTTCATTTTTGCAGGAAAAAAATGCATACGTATGGCAGTGCTTCTTTTTCTGGTCAGCGCTGCTACCTTCTGGCTGGTATCCATATCTCCTCTGGATCCTCTTTCAGCCAATATAGGGCAGGCGGCTCTTGGAAGTATGAGCCAGGAACAGATTGCAAAGCTTCAGGAATACTGGGGAGTAGGGACTCCGCCGGTGAAGCGTTTCCTTTCCTGGTTTGGAGATTTGCTTTGCGGCGACTGGGGAATGTCTCTGCTGTACCGCCGTCCGGTGATGGAAGTCATTCAGACAAAGCTGGCAAACTCTCTGTGGCTTATGGCAGCGGCCTGGCTTCTGTCTGGCCTGGTGGGATTTCTTCTGGGAATTGCCGCCGGATTCCGGCGGGGAAGTGCTGCAGACAGGATTATTTCCGGGTATGCCCTTGTAACAGCCAGCACACCGTCCTTTTGGCTGGCTCTGGTATTTTTAATGGTATTTGCTGTGTGGCTGAAATGGCTTCCTATTGGGCTGAGTGTGCCGATTGGCGTGGAGACGGCTGGAGTAACAATCCAGGATCGGCTGGTTCATGCTGTTCTTCCGGTTTTAACTTTGTCAGTTACAGGGATTTCCAATATTGCTCTTCATACAAGAGAAAAAATGATTCAGGTTATGGAGAGCGATTATGTAATGTTTGCAAGAGCGAGAGGAGAGTCAGATTTTCGGATTCTTGTTCAGCACGGAGTTCGAAATATTCTTCTGCCGGCAATGACTCTGCAGTTTGCCTCTATCAGTGAAATATTTGGCGGTTCTGTGCTTGTGGAGCAGGTATTTTCCTATCCAGGGCTGGGACAGGCGGCAGTAACGGCGGGGCTGGGCGGAGATGTTCCGCTGCTGCTGGGAATTACTCTTATCAGTGCGGTGATTGTGTTTGCAGGTAATCTTGCAGCCGATCTGCTGTATGCAGCAGTGGATCCGCGGATGGCGGAAAAAAAATAAAGAGGCAGCGGGGAAGGAAGGACATGAAGAAAACGAAAAAAAGCAGTGTACTATCAGGAAACCGGAGGCAGCTTATGATGATCCTGTCTGCAGTTTGTCTGCTGCTTTTGGGGGGCATAGCCCTGGGGGGCTGGTGTTGGCAGGAGGAAGCTCTGGCAGTGGATTTTTCCAGAAAAAATCTGGCTCCTTGCCTTCAATATCCCTTTGGGACAGACTGGATGGGGCGAGATATGTTTGTAAGAACAATAGCAGGCCTGTCTTTAAGTATCCGCCTCGGGGCGGTAACGGCGGGAATCAGCTCGCTTATAGCCCTGGCCCTGGGACTGGGCGCAGCGGTTCTTGGAAAGGCAGCAGACAGCGTGATTGGCGGACTGATTGATCTGGTTCTGGGAATTCCTCATATTCTTTTGCTGGTGCTGATTTCTTATGGAGCCGGAAAAGGCTTTCGCGGTGTCATTATTGGAATTTCTCTGACGCACTGGACCTCCCTTGCCCGTCTTCTGCGGGCAGAGGCTCTGCAGGTTGTTTCCAGCCAGTATGTACAGATTGCCCGCAGGCTGGGAAAGGGACCCTGGTATCTGGCCGGAAAGCATTTGATGCCCCACCTGATTCCACAGATGCTGGTGGGAACGGTACTTTTATTTCCTCACGCCATTCTTCACGAAGCCAGCATTACCTTTCTGGGCTTTGGTCTTCCTCCGGAACAGCCGGCAATCGGCGTGATTCTCTCGGAAAGCATGAAATATCTGTCTATGGGACGCTGGTGGCTAGCGCTGTTTCCGGGGCTTTTGCTTGTGGCAGTGGTTCTGATGTTTCATGCAGTGGGGCAGGCAGTATCTGGTCTGCTGGATCCGGGACAGGCGCAGAAGTAACGGAGTGATGAGAAGGGAGGAAGGAAAATGATGGAAAACAGGGAAAATGACATGGAGAAGGCAGGGAGCAGTCCTCTGCTGGAGGTGGAACATCTGGAGGTTTCCTTTCTTCAGTATGAACGGGGCTGGAGTCAGAAAACCATTGTGCCGATCCGGGATTTAAGTCTGAGTGTTCATTCCGGGGAAATGGTGGCTGTGGTTGGTTCCAGCGGTTCCGGAAAAAGTCTCCTGGCTCATGCGGTCATGGGGCTTTTGCCTTACAATGGAAGCTGGAAGGGCGATATTCGTTATAGGGGAGAGGCGCTGACGGAAAAGCGTTTGAAAAAGCTGAGGGGCAGGGAGATTGTGCTGGTTCCCCAGAGTGTGTCTTACCTGGATCCTCTGATGAGGGCGGGAGAGCAGGTGAGAAAGGGGAAAAGAGATTCAGAAAGCCGTGAAAAATGTCGTCGTGTGCTGGGACGGTACGGTCTGGGGCCAGAGACAGAGGAGAGATATCCCTTTGAACTGTCCGGAGGAATGACGCGGCGCGTTCTCATTGCCACAGCTGTGCAGGAGGAACCGCGGCTGGTGATTGCAGATGAGCCGACACCAGGGCTCCATATGGATGCAGCGCGGCGGGTTATGGGACATTTTCGGGAAATTGCCGATGGGGGAGCCGGAGTGCTGGTGATTACTCATGATCTGGAGCTGGCGGCAGAGACAGCAGATCGGATTGTAGTATTTTATGCGGGAACGAATCTGGAGGAGGCGACAGCCGGAGATTTTTCGTCAGAGGAATGTTTGCGTCACCCTTACAGCAAGGCACTTTATCGGGCTATGCCAGATCATGGATTTTCTGCTTCTCCAGGAACTCAGCCCTATGTGGAAGCTATGCCGGAGGGCTGTCCCTATGGTCCCAGATGCCCCTGGTTTGAGGAAGCCTGCAGACAGGAGGTGCCTTACCGAAACCTGAGGAAGGGAAAGGTACGGTGTAGGAGGGCTCAGTAAAGGAAGATAAAAGCAGAAGGGCGGAGCAGAAAAAAGAGGGGGAAACAGGAAGGCTGAGGAAAAGAGCAGAAGAGAATGGCGAACAGGGAAAAGGAGACAGAGTATGAAGCTGGAGGCCAGCGGTATTTCTTTCCGGTATCAAAAGGGAAACCGGGAAATTTTAAATAATGTGAGTCTGGAAATTGACAGTAAGGAGCGAGTGGGGCTGATTGCTCCCAGCGGCTTTGGAAAGACTACCTTTTGTAAGATTCTGGCAGGTTATCAGAGACCAGATCAGGGAAGTGTGTTTTTAGACGGCAGGCCGTTGGAAACCTTTCAGGGCTACTGCCCGGTGCAGATGATCTGGCAGCATCCGGAGCTGTCTGTGAATCCCCGGCTGAAAATGAGAGAGGTTCTTTGTGAAGGGGATCGGATTCCGGAACGGATTGTGGAGGGACTTGGAATTGAACGGGATTGGCTGAACCGATATCCGGCAGAATTGTCCGGCGGAGAGCTGCAGCGATTCTGTATTGCCCGGGCCCTGGGAGAAAAAACGAAATTTCTTCTGGCAGATGAAATCAGTACTATGCTGGATCTGATTACCCAGAGCCAGATATGGAATTTTTTGATAAAAGAGGTTTCAGAGAGGGAAATCGGTCTGCTGGTTGTAAGTCATTCGGAACCTTTACTGGAACGACTGTGCAGCAGAATCATAAACCTATGGGAGGAAGGATAAATGGATGTAGGAGCATTGCTTTTGCAGGTAAAAAACGGACAGATAACAATAGATGAGGCAGAGCGCCTGCTGAAAGATCTGCCTTATGAGGAGCTGGGCTATGCGAAGCTGGATCATCACAGGAAGCTGCGTTCCGGCTTTGGGGAAACAGTATTTTGTCAGGGTAAGCCAGATGCTTATCTGGCGGAAATATTTCGGAAGCTGTGGGAACGGGACGGAGAGGTACTGGGAACCAGGGCAACACCAGAGCAGTATGAGCTGGTTCACAGGATCCTTCCAGAGGTGATTTATGATCCGATTTCCAGAATTTTAAAGGCAGAGAAAAAAGAAAAGCAGAAGCAGGGGCTGATTGCTGTCTGTACTGGGGGAACGGCTGACATTCCGGTAGCAGAAGAGGCAGCTCAGACAGCTGAGTATTTCGGGTGTCGGGTAGATCGGATTTATGATGTAGGAGTGGCAGGGATTCATCGGCTTCTTGCGCAGCGCCACAGACTGGAACAGGCCAACTGCATTATTGCAGCAGCCGGAATGGAGGGCGCTTTGGGGACGGTGATTGCAGGACTGGCAGACTGCCCTGTGATAGCAGTCCCCACATCTGTAGGATATGGGGCAAGCTTTCATGGGCTGTCCGCTCTTTTGACTATGATTAATTCCTGTGCAAATGGAATTTCTGTAGTAAACATAGATAATGGATATGGCGCCGGATATCTGGCGACACAAATAAACAGACTGGCGGTGAGATAAAAATGAAAAAAATACTTTATCTGGAATGAAATTCAGGAATCAGCGGCGATATGACGGTAGGAGCTTTGCTGGATCTGGGGGCGGATCAGAAAGAGCTGGAACGGGTGCTTGACAGTATGAAGGTGGATGGATATCATCTGCACTTTGGAAGAAAAGTGACCTGCGGACTGGATGCCTTTGACTTTGATGTGCATCTGGAGCACGAACACAGCCATGATCATGAACATGACCACGATCATGAGCACAGCCACGATCATGAGCACAGCCACGATCATGAGCACGTTCACGATCATACACACAGTCATGCCCACGAGCACAGCCATGCTCATACGCACGGTCATGAACATCGCAATCTGCATGATGTCTATGCCATTATTGATCGACTGGATACCAATGAACATGTAAAAAATCTGGCCAGAAAAATGTTTCTGATTGTTGCGGAGGCAGAGTCTAAGGCTCACGGCCTTCCCATTGAACAGGTGCATTTTCATGAGGTGGGTGCAATTGACTCCATTATCGATATTGTCAGCACTGCTGTCTGTGTAGATAATCTGGGAGTAGATGAGGTTGTTGTATCTCCGCTGGCAGAAGGCCGCGGATATGTACGCTGCCAGCATGGAGTAATTCCAGTACCGGTACCGGCTACGGCCAATATTGCAGCGGCATATGATCTGGAGTTTCGTTTTACGGAAAATGACGGTGAGATGGTAACGCCAACGGGAGCTGCCATTGCAGCAGCCCTGTCAACAGGAAAGAAGCTTCCAACCGGCTGCAGAATCCGCAAAACAGGAATGGGAGCAGGCAATAAGGAGTTTCGTCAGGCAAATGTTCTGCGTGCTATGCTTTTGGAAGAAGAGGAGACACCTGAGCCGAGATTGATAGAGAAGCCGTCCGGAATGTGGGTGCTGGAAACAAATCTGGACGACTGTACAGGGGAAATGCTGGGCTTTGTGATGGAACTTCTGTTTGAGGCAGGAGCGGCAGATGTATGGTATACGCCGATTTATATGAAAAAGAACCGTCCGGCATATATGCTGTCTGTACTGTGTGACAGCCAGAGACGGGAGCAGCTGGAGGAGCTTATTTTTGCCAACACCACAACCATAGGAATTCGACGCAGTCCAGTAGAACGGACTGTTCTGGAGCGGAGAAAAACCACAGTGGATACAAAATTTGGACCAGTAGAAGTAAAACTCTGTACCCACAAGGGAAATACCTATTGCTATCCGGAGTATGAAAGTGTAAAAGCAGTATGCCAGGAAACGGGACAGAATTACCGAAGAGTGTATGGAGAAGCAGAGCAGGCGGCAAGAAAACAAAATAGCCAGGAAGAAGAATGACCGGAAAGAGGACAGCCGGAAAGACGCAATAAAGAACAGCCGGAAAAGGGATAACCGAAAAGAATCCCAAAAAGAAGCAGCCGGAAAAAGGGTAACGGAAAAGAACGATGCGGAGAAAGGGCAGAAATGATGAGGGAACAACAAGAGAACATAATGCAGAATCAAATATCAGAGCAGAAAGCCCGCCTGGAAAAGAGAATGAGAGAGCTGGCTGCCGGAGATATCTG
>ERZ827194.734-NODE-734-length-20034-cov-6.55844_pt1 | contig 20034 bp, 18 predicted proteins | sample MGYA00519777_ERZ827194 | MGnify/ENA primary metagenome ERZ827194 (study PRJEB31778, sample SAMEA3449277) | human gut metagenome | biome: human gut; feature: human-associated habitat; material: faeces | place: United Kingdom | collected 2010/2012 ...
CGCCGCAAATAAGCGGCGCTGTATTTGGCGTGGAGCGAAGGATTTGACCTTTACGGGGATAAGTATGCCCATATACAAACAAAAAGCAGGAATCATAGTTTTATAAATGCTTACGATTTCTGCTCTTTGCTAAAGTTAATGACATTGATCAAAGTATCTGTTTTTACATGATATTCAAATATGATAACACCGCTTTTTTCTAAAATAGCGGAAAGATGCTTCAGCATTCTCCTGCTGTCGTTCTCTTTACTGCGCTTTGGCATCTTTTTTTCCTCCTCTTATCTCAAGTACCATCCCCAGGTGGAATTACACTCATGGTTTAATTATACATCATACTTTACCATATTTGTATTTGAGATTCAAGTTGATTCCCGCTAATACTTATCTGGCATTTTTGCCAAATTTTTCTAAAACTTTTCTAAAGCCTTACTTTTACAGATACTGTTTACAGCAGTTCTTTTACTGTGATCTCTGCAGCATCCATTTCTTCTATAGCCGGGAGTATTTTCTCCGGTTCCCAGTCCTCTGCCAGGATAAAAAGTCCTTTGTAAACAGCAGCCATGATATCCTGGAAACGGCTGTCTTTTTCATTTCCATTTTCAATAACTTTAAATACATCCCCTCCTGTTTTTTTCAATCCTGAAAACAGGCGTATCTTAAGAGAGCGTACCTGGACCGGTCCGTTCCAGAAGCGGTCCATATCGTAATCGTCTGTATTTCCGCACTTTGCCACGCAGGTGGCGCAGCCTGGGGCAACTGCCAGTTTTTCAGCCCTTACCTGTTCTAACTGCTTCTCAAGCTCTTTTTCATCTGCATCCACTCTTACCAGGACAGACAGGGCGCATGTTACCACCCTGTCTGTGTTTTCTGTCTTTAAATGACTATATGTGGTCCTGGCAAGTCCGATCAAAGCTCCTGTAAGAATATCTTCCAGCTTTTTCTCTCCCTGAAGTCCCATTTTTACTCCTGTTCTGTTGGAAATACAACGGTCAACAGCATTTTAAAGGTTTCTTCCGCATAAACAGCGTGAGGAACCTTTGCTGGCATAATAAGAACGTCACCAACGCAGCAGAAATGCTCTTTTCCACCTACTGTAAACTTGCCTTTTCCCTCTAACACCTGTACCATGGCATCGCCTGTGGAATCATGGGTGCTGATTTCTTCACCTTTGTCAAATGCAAATAAGGTTATACTTACAGCTTTGTTCTGGGCCAGTGTACGGCTGACGATCTGACCTGGCTGCACAGTTACCTGGTCTGCTAATGGAAGTACGGTTTCGTGTTCAATGTTTTTAATAAATGCCATTTTTGTTTACTCCTGCTATGATCTTTTCCCCGCCTGCTGGGCGGGGAGTGATATCCATTTTGCTTTTTATTTTTTTCCCAGCCACCGGGCGGAGAGACAGTTAATCCAGTATCTTACCATCAATAGAAATGGTCACCACCTGCCACGGAATAAACTTTCCGCTGTTTTTTAAAGCTTTGATGGCCGCCTGCTCCAGACCGCCGCAGCATGGAACTTCCATGCGCACTAAAGTGACGCTCTTGATATCATTTGCTGCAATGATCTCCGTCAATTTTTCACTGTAATCGCAGTCATCTAATTTTGGACATCCGATGAGAGTTACTTTGCCTTTTACAAAATCCTTATGGAAGTTCCCATAGGCATAGGCAGTACAGTCTGCTGCAATCAGCAGCTTTGCCTGATCAAAATATGGTGCCTTGATCGGTGCCAGCTTAATCTGTACCGGCCAGTTGCTTAACTGGGAAGTAATCGGCGCTGCACTTAATGCGCTTTCTTCTGCCTGGTCTGCTTCCTGGTTTTTACGGTTCATCTGATGCATACGGGTTCCCGGACATCCGCCTGCCGGTGCCGGATGAGCGTCTGCTGCTTTTTTCTTCTTATTTTCAAGTACAGCTGCCTCATCATATGCAGCTGCCTCTCTTTCTATAAAGGAAATGGCGCCCGCCGGACAGGCTGGAAGGCAATCGCCTAAACCATCACAATAATCATCTCTTAATAATTTCGCTTTGCCATTTACCATTCCAATTGCACTTTCGTGACAGGCCTGGGCACAAAGTCCACAGCCATTACATTTTTCTTCATCAATATGAACGATCCTGCGTATCATTTCTGTACCTCCTTGACATTATACAAGGAATATACTACAATCACCTGCAAATGTATGTTGTTCTGACAACAAAAGGAGAGGAAATGGATCATAAATTGTTGGAAAATTCACCCTTATTTAAAGATGTAGCCCCAAAAGAGATCGATGCCATGCTCCAGTGCCTTGGCACGGAAGAAAAGGAATACGAAAAAGGCGAGATCATCTTCCACGCCGGAGATGTGATCCATTCCATCGGACTGGTCCTTACCGGCCGGGTCCAGATCGAAAATGATGATCTCTGGGGCAATAAAAGTGTTCTGGAAAGCGTGGGGCCCGGCTTTGCCTTTGCGGAAAGCTATGCCTGTCTTCCCGGAGAACCCCTTATGGTCTCGGCGATTGCAGCTGAGCCTTCAAGGATCCTGTTTTTAGATACAGGCCGGGTACTGACCGCCTATCCATCTGCCTGCTCCCATCACAGCCGCTTAGTCCAGAACCTGTTATATATTTCTTCCCAGAAAAATTTAAACCTGTCCCGCCGTATCTTCCACACCTCTTCCAAGTCCATACGGAGCCGCCTGTTATCTTATCTGTCCTTCCAGGCTGCTAAAGCAGGAAGCCAGGATTTTTATATTCCTTTTAACAGACAGCAGTTAGCCGACTATTTAAGCATTGACCGAAGCGCTATGTCCGCAGAGCTTAGTAAAATGCGAAAAGAAGGGATACTGGAGACAGATAAAAATCATTTTGTTTTAAAGTCAGACCTGCTGTAGCAGCAGGTCTGTTTTTTGTTTTATCTTCTGGCTTCTCTTGTTTTTTCGATCAGCCTGCGTATTCCCTGTTCCGGATAAGAAAGCAGTGCTCCAAAATCTACAGCCAGCTGGTAACGTTCTTCCTCGGTTCCGCCACACTGGCTTTCCAGCTCTTTCTGGCGTTTTTTCAGTTCCAGATAGGTCTCATAAACGTCCTGGGTACGGAAAAACAAATAATTATATTTATCCTGGTTTGCCTCTGCCAAAAACAGATCCGTAATCAGCGCCTCATCCTGTGGATGATAAAGGATCCCGTATTTCTCGCAAAGCCGCTTTACCTGGGGCAGATAGGAGTCACGCTCTGGCTTTGTATCACATGGATGGCTCATTGCCAGCTTTTTAAGGCCGGATGCCACCATTTCACAAAAGCAGTCCATAACACCGCACTCATAAGAGTAATGATCAATCGGTACTTCCTTCTCTGCTTCCTCTAAAAGCACATACTCATCCTTATCCAGTGAAAGAGGTATTCCCGATACGCTTGTAACATTCGCTCCCCCATACCAGGTGCTGTCCACCTGAAAAATGTCTCCTATCTGATATTCTGCAGAATACTCGTCATTTTTTCGGATGATCTTTATTTTTTGTTTATCCATAAGCAGTTTTACCTCCTTGCTGCAGCTTCAACATACATCTTATTTGCCTCATCTTAACATATTCCCCCTCAAACCTCAATAGCTGTGAAAAACCGGTTGCCATAGCCCATTTTCTCATGTAGAATGGGCTTATCTATGCTGCCATCTATTGTTTTGTAAGGAGACAAGTTTGTAATGAGTATATTAAATGTAGAACATTTAAGTCACGGTTTTGGAGACCGGGCTATTTTTCAGGATGTGTCTTTCAGGCTTTTAAAGGGAGAACACATTGGTCTTGTGGGTGCTAATGGTGAAGGCAAATCCACTTTTATGAATATCATCACCGGAAAACTGATGCCTGATGAAGGCAAAGTGGAATGGGCAAAAAATGTAAATGTAGGCTATCTGGACCAGCATACGGTCCTGGAAAAGGGCATGACCATCCGCGAAGTATTAAAAAGTGCTTTCGCTCCCCTTTTTGAAATGGAAGAGCGCATGAACCATATCTGCGACAATATGGGGGATGCAGATGAAGCGCAGATGAATACCATGATGGAAGAGCTGGGAACGATCCAGGATCTTTTAATGGCCCATGATTTTTATGTGATCGACTCTAAAGTAGAGGAGGTCGGCCGTGCTCTTGGGCTGGATGAGATCGGTATGGACCGTGACGTAACGGAGCTTTCCGGCGGTCAAAGAACCAAGGTCCTTCTTGGAAAGCTGCTGCTTCAGAAACCGGATATCCTTCTTCTTGACGAGCCTACCAACTATCTGGACGTACAGCATATTGAATGGCTGAAGCGGTATCTTCAGGAATACGAAAATGCTTTTATCCTGATCTCCCATGATATCCCGTTTTTAAACAGCGTCATCAACCTGATCTATCACATGGAAAACCAGCGTCTGGACCGTTATGTAGGCGATTATGATAAGTTCCAGGAGGTTTATGCTGTAAAAAAAGCCCAGTTAGAGGCTGCCTATAAACGCCAGCAGCAGGAGATCGCAGAACTGGAAGATTTCGTAGCCAGAAACAAAGCCCGTGTTTCCACCAGAAATATGGCTATGTCCCGTCAAAAGAAGCTTGATAAAATGGAAGTGATCGAACTGGCAAAGGAAAAACCAAAGCCAGAATTTAATTTCCTGGAAGCCCGCACTCCAGGTAAATATATTTTTGAGACTAAAGATCTGATCATCGGATACGATGAGCCTCTTTCCCGTCCTTTAAACCTGACTATGGAACGGGGGCAGAAATGCGTTTTAGTAGGTGCAAATGGTATTGGAAAAACCACGCTTTTAAAAAGTATCCTTGGACTGACACCAGCTTTAAGCGGTTCTGTAGAACTGGGAGATTATCTTTCCATCGGATATTTTGAACAGGAAATGGCTCCCGGCAATACTACCACCTGTCTGGATGAGATCTGGAAGGAATTCCCGTCTTATACCCAGTATCAGGTGCGCTCCGCCCTTGCAAAATGCGGTCTGACCACAAAGCACATTGAAAGCCAGGTCCGCGTATTAAGCGGCGGTGAGCAGGCCAAAGTACGCCTGTGCAAGCTGATCAACCGTGAAACCAATGTTCTTCTTTTAGACGAGCCTACCAACCATCTGGATGCAGATGCAAAAGAAGAATTAAAACGTGCCTTAAAGGCTTACAAAGGAAGCATCCTTCTCATCTGCCATGAACCGGATTTTTATGAAGGTCTGGCTACAGATGTATGGGACTGCAGAGACTGGGCACTGCGTTTATCATGATCTTACCATGATCATAAAAGGCTGCTTTCAGATCATTTACTATGAAAGTCCCGGACGGCAGCCGCGAATGAGCCATGCTTGCATGAGCGAATTCACGGGTATCGGACGGGCAAGCCGGTATGAGCAAGGAGCGCGATAGCGCGGATTGCGAATGCTGGCGACGATTGCGGGAGCACCAAAGGTGCGGAGCAATCGGCTTTCATGAATGGTGATGCCTGCGTCAGCAGGCATGTCCGTTTAAATTGAATGACCTGAAAACAGCCTTCTGTTATTTCTGATTATCTTTTATTTTGAGGAAATATCTTCAATAAAACCTTCTCCGAATACCTCCTTCACATCACTTACAATAAGAAACGCCTGCTTGTCATATTCCCGGACAATATCCCTAAGCCAGACGATCTCTTTTCTGGGAACAACACAAAACAGCATGTCCCTTTCTGTTCCGGAATACATTCCTACTGACTTTACAGCAGTAACCCCTCTCTCCATATTTTTCATGATCGAACCTGCGATCTCTTTATTGCGTTCAGAAATAATGATCGCAAGTTTCGAAAAATTCAGACCATCTAAAATTCCATCTGATACGCGGCACACTGCATAGATCGCTATCATCGCATACAATGCTGATCCCAGTCCAAATACAGAAGCACCTGCCAGTACTACCATTGCATCAAGAACCTGCATGATCTGAGATACTGAATATTGACGGATCTTCAGATGGAGCAGGGCTGCGAGCATATCCGTACCCCCTGTAGTGGCATGTACTGCAAATAAAATCCCTGTTCCAACTCCGGAAAGAATACCACCAAATAAAGCTGATAAAAAGATATCATCTCCGGCAATGGTCATTTCCGGCAAAACATACAAAGAAACTGACAAGGACACAGTTGCTATAAATGTCCTTTTAATAAAATTCCATCCTTTCAAACGCCAGGCAGCCAGAAATAATGGAATATTCAGTAACGTATTTGTCAGCCATAAGGGTATATCAAACAGACTTTTAAATATGATCGCCACGCCGGATACTCCACCGGTAACAAGGTTCACAGGATCATAAAGGTTTTTTATTGCAAACCCCATTAAAAATGCTGCAAAAATAATCACTGCATAACAGGCCAATTCAGTTTTTACTGCCCTGAAATCCTTCATTTTTATTTCACCATTTTTCTATCTGATCCCAGTCAGATTTTTTATGCGGACGTTCCCACATATATTCTTTAAATTCCCCACAGCATGGGGTTCCTTTACATACCCAGATGCGGCGGTCTGTCACATCCATAAGGATACACCCAAGCGTACTGATCCGGTTCAGCTCTGTCTTTCTGCTATCACCGTGTCTGCAAACGCTGAAAGGATATCCAAAATGATCCTTAAAGGCATCCTTTATATCTTCCATGGTGACTGCACCTGCTTTAGGCTGAAGATGTTTTAAAATTCTTCTGTCACGATATAAAGTTCCCCCCAGTGCATCTACCTGATATGCATAATGTGGATGACGGATATGGTTACTATGGGCTATCAGACCATTTTCCGGATACAACACCAGCTGTCCATCCTTTAGTTTTTCAAATCCCATGGCATCACCGCCGCAATAAGCAGCCACATAATACATTGGAAGCATTGATTCCGCTCCGAATATCTGATTCACCGCATCAACATAACGGTCCTGTTCCAAAAATTTACGGCGGATAAATACAGATGGGATTCCAAAAACTTCAGGATTATATGTTTTTTGCAGACTGTTGACTCCCAGGGCAATTCCTGCCTGGTTCATGCCATATCTGGCAAGCTGTCCTGCCTCTGTAACGATCATCAGATCCGGACCGTCATCTCTAAGTATCTGTAAGATCACGGTGCCGAATTCCTGCCATGTATAAGTGTCCCAGTTCTGCGCCAGGATCGTATGTCCATTGGCAGAAGCATCCGGCAATACTGCAACGCTGGAACAGCCATCCAGTTCCTCCTTATCAGAAGGGGGTCTGCGGACCAGAGTCATAGCTTCAGACCGTGAATTTAAGGTTAAAAGGTCATCAAACTCTACATCTGCGCCCTGGGCGATCCCTTCTAATTCATCTAAAAGTTCCGGTGAGTAAGAACGGATAAAAGGAAGAAATTCTTTGGATATCACTTTTGCTTCATCCCAGCTTACCGCAGTGTGACCGCCATTAAAAAAACGGATATAGCGTTCCAATACTCCCTGTATCAGTTCTTTACATTGAACCCCATAGTCTACTCCACGTTCTCTGTGGTTTTTACCCCGGATAGTGAAAACAGGCATCTCCATATTGTTCTCTCCTCTCTTTACTTGATAAACATAGTAACACCAGGGCCAAGCGGCAGGTTAAATGCCCACCAGACACCTAAAATAAGCAGTTCCGTGATCATAGTCGCTATTGCATATGGCATACAGCCTGCAAAAACCGTTCCCATACCCGGTGTTTTACTCTTGTCTGTATTATACTTACCCAGAAGGCCTACGATCAGTGCCACATCAGAAGAGATCGGTGCGATCGCATTGGTAGCAGAATCTCCGATGCGGTATGCTACTGTAGTTAAAGCCGGGCTAAAGCCGATCGCATAAAGCATTGGGATCAGGATCGGTGCCAGGATCATCCACTTTGAAGATCCGGAAGTCATAAATAAATTTAAAAATGTAGAGAAAAATACAATAAATACAATAAGACCAAATCCATTGATACCTGATGTTTTTATCCATTCAGCACCTGCAGCACCTAATGCAGTCGGAATATTAGATGCATTAAACAGGTAAATAAATAAGGAGGCCGGAAGTGCGATCACCATGAAATTAACCATGGAATTAATACTGCCTGCAAGCATCTTAGGCAGGGAATTCCAGTCTTTTAAAGCACCAGTTGTACGTCCATAGGCAATTCCTGTAACCATAAAGAATAAAAATAACAGTGTTAACACACTCTTTAATAACGGAGAGTTAGGAACAAGGCTTCCATCATCTGCACGGAAAACAGAATTTTGCGGAATGCATATGATGACCAGTAATGCCAGGTAAATAACTGCTGCGATCCCTGTATTCCGGAGTGCCTTATGCTCCAGGGGAGATAAATCTTTATCTGAAGAGCCAATCTGAATAAGACTTAAATCCTTTGCTTCGCCGATAAAGCCTCTGACAAATTTTGTTGTTACCACGGTAAATACCACTGTCAGGATAATGGCGCATGCAAACATAAAATACCAGTTCTGAAGTACATGTACAGTAGAGGTGTCGATTCCCAGAGAAGAACATACAGATTCATTGATACCACTTAACAGTACATCCAGATTTCCAACAAATACATTGGCAGACATTCCGGCATTACCTGCCGCATATGCCAAAATGATGCCCAGCCACGGATTATACCCCATTGAAGCAAATACCGCCGCTGCTACTGCTGTACAGCCTAAGATACCTGCATTAGAGGCTGTATTTGCATTGATCGCAATAAATGAAACAATGGCAAATACAAATGCCGGACGTACACCTGCGATCGTTCTCTTAATAAACGCACCGAACAGTCCCACCTGTTCTGCCAGTCCGATGGACAGCATCAGCAGACCCATCATCATCATTGGTGAAAAGTTATAATAAATACTGTATAAATTCTGTGTTACATAATTTATGGTCTCTTTATTTAACAGGTTCTTTATAGTCACTGTTACAATTTCCCCGCCTGTTCCTTTGGAAGATGCACTTTCATAAGTCACAGAAACACCTGCAAATATCACAGAAAGAACAATTGCCACCACGATTAGGATCGTAAACAGATAAAATGGATGCGGAAGTTTATTACCAATAACCTCAACACCATTAATAAACCGGAAAAACAACCCCTTTTTTTCTTCTTTTGTCTTCTCCATACCTGATTCTCCTTTACTTTGTTTCATATACAACTTCTCCGCCAACAACTGTCTGCAGGGAGCAGATATCTTTTATTTCTTCTTCCGGGCATTTCATATAGTCACGGTCGATCACAACAAAATCTGCCAGTTTTCCCGGCTCGATACTGCCTTTTAACTGCTCTTCAAATGCTGCGTAGGCCGCCCAATTTGTATAAGAACGCAGTGCTTCCTCCCGGGTCATTGCTTCCTGTGGATGCCATCCTCCTTCCGGTTTTAAATGCTCATCTTTTCTTGTTACCGCACAATACATGCTTAAAAATGGATTGCAGCTTTCTACCGGTGAATCCGTTCCGTTTGGTAAAGGATTTCCCTGGTCGATCAATGTTCTCCATGCATATGCACCTTTTATGCGCTCTGCTCCCAGACGTGCATCTGCTACATTTTTATCCGTCCGTAAAAATACAGTCTGATGAGTAGGTATAACCCCCAGTTTGCGGAAGCGTTCTATGTCTTCCGGGGCAATGATCTGGGCATGCTCACTTCTGAGACGTGCATCTTTATCTGGAAGCTCCTTTAAAAGCTGTTCATATACATCCAGACACTGACGGTTAGCTGCATCTCCAATTGCATGGCACCAGGTCTGGAAACCAGCCCTTCGCGCCTCATACAATACAGAATACAACTGGTCATTTGTCCACTTTCCATTTCCTTTATGACCTGGCTGGTCTTCATAGTCCTCTAACATCCATGCACTTCTGGCTCCTAAAGATCCATCAAGGGATATCTTATAGGCTCTGGCTGTAAGACGATTGTCATACATACCAATGCGGAGTCCCTTCTTAAAGAATTTTAAAGAGCCTTCCATCAGTTCCTGGTAATTCGGACGTCCCAGTACACGCATACTTACATAGATCCTTAATTTCAGACGCTCTTTTTCATATAATTCCTGCCATGCTTCCACCCACTCTTCCGGTGAGCCGGCATCCTGAACAGATGTTAAACCATTTGAAAAGAATTCCTGCTGGGCCAGCAATACGATCTTCTGGATCTGTTCCTTTGTATACGATGGTATCGCTTTATTAAATGGATCCTGCGCCTGATCAGTAACCACACCAAGGAGGCTTCCATCCTGCTTACGCAAAAATTCTCCCCCTGCCGGGTCTGGTGTATCCTTTGTGATCCCTGCTGTTTCAAATGCCTTTGTATTCGCCCATGCAGCATGTCCGCAGGCTCTTGTAAGGTATACCGGTGAATCAGGCGCCACAGCATCCAGGTCTTCTTTGGTAGGAAATGATGGATCATCCCACGTATCATTGATCCATCCCCGTCCAATGATCCATTCTCCTTTTTTCGCACTGCTGTAAGCATCAGCAACCATGTCCAGGATCTCCTGCTTTTGTTTTGATACCAGATTCAGGTTCAGCTTCATAGCACCTGTATTGGTAATGTGAAGATGGGCATCGATCAATCCAGGCAGTACCGTTTTTCCCTGAAGATCTATGATCTTCGTGTGTTCGTCACAATTTTCAAGAACCTCCTCTGTACTGCCAACAACACTAAATCTGTCCCCCGACACCCCGAATGCAGCGGCTGTGGAAAATTTATCATCTGCAGTATAAATATTCCCGTTGATCCATGCCATATCCAGTTTTCGCATCTTGATTCCTCCTCCTGTTTTTACATCATATTGACAGCCTTATTATTTTCAGCTAATATGATTGTAACTATTTTTGCAAATATAATCCAATACTAATTATTTATAAATTCTATAACATAAATGAATTGAATTTTCTGAATACTTATTCATTAGAGTTTCATCCTCTATTACAGTTTGTATTCCGCAGAAAGGATGATCATAAATGGATCTGGATAAGGTCACTTACCTTCTGGCACTTGCCGATACCAAAAACTATTCACGGGCAGCAGAACAATGCCATATATCACAGCCTGCTTTAACACGCTATATTAAAAACCTGGAAGAAGAATTAAATGTAACATTATTTGACCGTTCTTCTTTTCCCATCCGGCTTACCTATGCCGGGGAGCGATATATAGACGGTCTTTTGAAGATCCTGGAAATGAAAGAAAAACTGGATAAGGAAATGAGAGAAATTGCAGGGCATGTTCAAAGCCAGATCTCGATCGGCATGCACAGCACCCGCTGTTACAGCTGGCTTCCCCGCATTCTTCCTGACTATCAGAAAATCTGTCCCAAAGTAAAAGTCAAGCTGAGCGAGGGAAATTCAGCTAAATTACAAAAGGATGTAAAAAACGGGGCGATCGATGTATTTTTTATATGTTCAAAGCCTTCTGATCTTGATGGCCTGACATTTGTCCCTCTTTTTCAAGAAGAAATGACTCTTATTGTAAGCCGTACTGCAGCTGTTTTTCATAACTTAATACTTCCGGAAAACCTCCCGGGAGTTCTCCAGTATATTCCTCCCCGTATTCTGGAACAGATTCCTTTCATTTCCCTGACACCGGGACATGGAACCTATGAATTTGCAAGGGAACAATTTAAAAATTTCCAAATATCCCCCTCTGTATCTATGGAGCTGGACAATTCAGCTACCGTGTACCGTTTAGTCCCGCAAAACAATGGATTTGGATTTGCTCCAGTAACTGTTACCTATGAAGAAAAATTTGACTATACACCTATTTTCTGCTCCATGGACCATCATGTAAGTTCAAGGGAAATCGGGTTGTTATACCGGGATAGTTCTTCATTATCTCCTGCAGCACGCCAGTTTATCCAGACAGCCAGAGAAGTTATCCCCAGTTTTGTAAGATCTGAGATCCCTCATTTTGAAGTCCGGGAAGATATTAACTTTTCTTAACTTTATTATATGATGATACCAGGGTCCCAAGTTCATAAATCCGACGCAAGCTTGCTTGCAGGAGGATTTTTGAACTTGGGACCCGCCAAAAACATGAGTAAGAAGCCATTTTTTGAAGAAAAATGAGCGGATTACGAATGTTTTTGGAATTGCGGGAGTGCAAAGCACGTAGCAATTCGGTATCAGAGGGATCAAAATAATAACACCTGAAAGGTAAACCCAACCATGCTTTCCATATTATATGAAGATAACGATATTATAGTCGTAATAAAGCCAGCCGGTCTGGAATCACAAAGTGGAAAAAGCTTTGCCCCGGACATGGTCAGTGAAATACGAAAACACCTGGCCAGTCATCCACAAGATATCCACAAATTAACAAAAGAAACATCCACAGCTTCAAAATATCCACAGCCACCTTATGTAGGAGTTATCCACAGACTAGACCGTCCGGTATCTGGTATTATGGTATATGCCAAGAATCCCAAGGCTGCAGCTTCACTTAGTACCAGCCTTCAGCAGGGAAAAATAGAAAAATGGTATCAGGCTGTGATCTGTGGAAAACCTGTGGATAACAATGGGACATATGTGGATTATCTTAAGCAGGACAAGAAAAACAACTGTTCACGGATTGTGGATAAGTCTGATCCTGACGGAAAAAGAGCTGAGCTGGAATACAAAGTGTTAGACTGTATGCAAACGGAGGAAAAGGATCCCCAATACTTAAGTCTGGTGGAAATAAAGCTGCTCACCGGCAGGCATCATCAGATCCGGGTTCAATTTTCCGGTCATGGAACACCTCTTTATGGAGATGGCAAATACGGAAATAATGAAAAAGCTGTAAGAAAAAGCCTTGCTTTGTGTGCATGCCATTTAAGATTTAAACATCCGGCAACTGGCCGGATCATGGATTTTCAGATAAAACCGGATACAGGAGCTTTTAAATTATTCAGTAAAAACATATCATAAATGCAAAACGTCGGACTTTAAAAAGTCTGGCGTTTTTTTATCCTTGCATAATTCCATCACTTGTTGTATAGTATTAATTGCAATGACATGTAGTATTGATTACTATATGTAAAAGTTTTCAAAGCTTATATGACACATGCAAGGAGGTATCTGCTATGAGTGCAAAAATAAAAAGAAATATCTGCCGTATGAAAGATCCCGGAAGCGCCATTACCCATCTGATCGCTATGGTGGCCGCTGCCATTGCATCAGTCCCGCTTTTGATCAAAGCAGCAAAAACGCCAGGCTACCTGCATCTGGCAGCACTGGCGGTGTTTATTTTAAGTATGATCTGTCTGTATGGGGCAAGTACCTTGTACCATACACTGAATATTTCTCCTGTTATCAATAAGCGTCTGCGCAAGCTGGACCATATGATGATCTTCGTCCTTATTGCCGGAACTTATACACCGGTATGCCTGATCGTTTTAGGAGACCACACCGGCTGGAACCTTTTAGGTCTTGTATGGGGCATTGCCCTTGTTGGGATCATCATCAATGCTCTCTGGATCACCTGCCCCAAGTGGTTTTCTTCCCTGATCTATATTGCCATGGGATGGGTGTGCATCCTGGCTATCTCCAAGATCATCGCTGCACTTCCAGCTGGTGGCTTTGCATGGCTTTTAGCAGGCGGCATTATTTACACCGCAGGAGGAATTATATATGCATTGAAACTGCCGATTTTCAATTCCAGGCACCGGTACTTTGGCTCCCATGAAATCTTCCACCTGTTTGTCATGGGCGGCAGTCTCTGCCACTATATGATGATGTATCAGTTCGTGGCATAAAGCTGACTTTCTGAAGCCACGAATATGTCCATATTACAGCCATGGGCGATCAGCTCCTCCTTCTTCTTCCGGGGGAGCTGTTTTATTGCATATTCCCGCTTCATGGCCTCCTGTTTTGTCCCAAAGGCTTCATAATAGGCCAGTGTCACCGGTCTTCTTGACTTCGTATATTTGGCTCCAGTGCCGCTGTTGTGGGCATGGAGCCGTTTTTTTAAGTCATTGGTCCATCCGCAGTACAATGTCCCGTCTGCGCAGTGGAGTATATAGGTATAATTCATATCTTTCCCCTGAAGCTTCCTTCTGATCCTGGAGTTTTCCGGATTCCGGTAATCTGTACATCCTAAACCATACATTTTATGTACTGGTATAATCCACGATAATTACCGATCCATTACACGCAGGATAAATTTTCATGTGCAAGGAAGCTGAATGAGGCGATGCCGGTAGCATCGTCGATTGAAGCTGACGCGGCAGATGGAAATTTAGACAAGTGAAAGGGGCGGATAATTATTGTGGATTATACTAGGCAGAGCCAGAAAGCTCTGCCTCTCCAGGCTCCGGAACCTGCAGATCTATATAAAGCATCAGCGGATGCATCTATTATCATCATACGCTGCTGCTTTTAAATTGTGCCAGCTTCTCAAAAACGTCTTCCGCCGCCTCCATGACTGCTCCCGCTGCTGGAAGTATGTATTGTGCTGCGTCCTGCCGAACTGCTTCCAGAATGTCCTCTGCCTCCGCTTCCACTGGAAGTATTTCTTGGAATAGGTACAGAACGCACATACTTATTGACCATTTTGTCCCCAGCAACAGAAAAATGGAACGCACAGTCCGCCCGGTAAGCCTGAAGACTGTTTGATACCTCTCTGCTGCTCTGTTTCATAGCATAACGCTTTTTTATATCCAGACATACGGATCCAGCTAAAATTCCGGCGATCACCATTGCTATTGCCACCTCATACAAGCGGATGCTGTGGTAACGGACGATCTCGCCTGTATCCCGGTCATAAGTATACTGACCGGATTCCACGCCCTCTTTTACATAGGCCTTTACATCTTCCAGAAAATGCTCCGTAGCTCCTGCAAAGTCCCGGTTTCCCAGATCTCCATATACATTATCTAAAATGCTTTCAATACGTTCATCTGTAAGCATATTGATCATTGTACCTGCAGTCGAAATATAGCATTCTCCCCCCGGCTGTCCAGGTCCGTCCATATAGTATAAAAGCAGTACACCGCTGGCTTTCTTTCCCACACCAAAACCACCGTAGTCATAATAATCATCTGCATATTCTTCTGCTGAACGTTCCCCGTCTGCATAAGCGCTGACTATGACCACATCCATCTTTGTGCTTTTTCTGCACTGGGCAATTTTTTCTTCCAGCTGTATTATTTCTGTTTCACTAAACAGTCCCGCCTGGTCAAATACGCGGGGCTGGCCGCTTACTGCTCCCGTCTGGTCCGCCCATACTGCCATACTGCCCATAACTAAAAATGTACAGATCAGCAGACAGATCATTATCCCTTTTATCTTTTTCATCTCATCACCTCATCAGCCGATCCAATACCCTAAAAACAGCAGTATCACACACACCGGTACAAAAATACTTAAGAATAAAACTGCCAGTTTTTTATTATCCACCGGAAGCTCTCCCCATATCTTTCCCGTCTGTCCATTTAAAGCAAAATAATAGATCTTCCCTCTGGCCTTATCATTATAGGTTACTGTCCATACAGGAAGAAGGGCAGCAGCCCAGGTCTCTTCGGTAATATCCGCCTGATTCTTTCGCACCTGGACGCTGGAATAATTCCCGGTCTGGCTGCTTAGGCTGGATAATGCAAACTGCCGTACCTCTTCTTTAACCTCATTTACAAAACCATCTTTTTCCATATCCCGGTTCTCTGCCACAAAGCCGGAAAGATAACCCATGGAAAATTCTTTTTTCTCATTCAGACGGTAAGGCAGAACACCATCGATCAGCTTTCTGTTGGCCTTCTTTAATGCATTTCTGGCTACAGAGTCTACATTCATATCTCCCTGTCTTTGGATATCATAGACTTTCGTTTCTGTATAGCGCATACCCGCCGTCTCCCAGGTACGGACAGTCTTTCCTTCTGCCTGAAGATCTCCCTTTACCTTGCAGCTGTAAAGCCAATAAGGGAAATATACACCGGTCATGCTCTCGATCTGGCGGGGAGAAAAGAAATAATCCGGTACGAATTTTTTCCGTCCTACCCACTGGGTAAATATCTCCTGGGCTTTTTTCTTATCGATCTGAAACGGGAGTATATAATCCGGTTTAAATTCCCCCTGCAGTTTTTCTTCCAGCACAACAGGATTGTGACAGTAATAACAGAAAGAAGCAGCCGTAGTCTCATCTGTGACAATCTGTGCACCACAGCTTGGACAAATGTACATGATAGAGGTAACTGTCTTTTTTCTGCCTGTATTTTCAGATGCGTCTTCTGTCTGCACAGCCTGTGTCCCCGATGTTTCAACCGGTACATCCTCTGTTAGTACATTATTTTCCTGGATCTCTGCCCGTTTCTCTGCTTTTTCCAGCTCTTTCTTTTCTATCTCATCCAGCTCTTCCTGTGAAAACTCAGAAAGACAGTATTCGCACCTGTATTTCTGAATGTCTGCATTAAATGTCAGTCCGCCGCCGCAATTAGGGCATTTATATGTTATAACTCCCATGCTTAAGCTTCTCCTCTTGGATTTCCGCATTCACTGCAGAACTTGCCTTTATTAACAGTACCACATACCGGACAGGTCCACTCTGCTGACGGCTTTGGTTTTCCACACTCGCTGCAGAATTTTCCTGTGTTTTCCACATGGCATGCAGGGCATATCCAGGGCTGCTTTACAGACTGGGCCGGCTGAACTGCCTGGGCACCATTATTTCCTGTGCTATAACCCATCTGTCCACCTGGAACGCCACCATTTCCTGCGCCATATCCCATCTGTCCACCTGGAACACTGCCATTTCCTGCGCCGTATCCCATCTGCTGTCCCTGCTGCATCTGCCTGTTCATCTGCATCTGCTGCATATTAGCTGCAGACGCTGCACCCATAAAAGCACCTCCATTTTGCATTCCAAGACCCATTCCCATAAATCCGGACATAGCTCCGTTTGTATTGGTACCTGCACCTTTTAATCCTTCTGCAATGGTGCTCTGTACATAACCTTCTCTTATAGACGGATCTCCCATCATAGCACCCTTGTTGCGCATATTGATCAGTTCCTGTGATGTTTCGTCATAGGAAATGCTTGCAATTCCTACAGACTGAATCTCCATACCACGCAGTTCTTTCCACTGGTCATCCAATACATTGGACATATATTTTCCAAGCTCCATGCCCTTGGAAGGAACATAGGAAATGCGGATGCCATCAGCTGACATCTGGTTAATGGAAGTCTGCAGTGCCTCTAAAAACTCATTTAAGTACTGCTCATTGATATCTTCCATTTCCACCCTGTCTGCATTCTTTGGAATCACTTCTGCATAAAATTTCAGTGGATCAGTGACCTTAATAGAATAGGTTCCATGCGTCCGTAAAAACAATTCTGCGTTATAGAAATTATCAAAATAGTTAATGGCATTTTTAGTACCGAATTTCAGCCCCCGGATCTCCTGAAGATTAATATAATATACTTTCTGGGCTGTAGGAGCCACACCTCCAAAGCGGATCCTTCCTAACGATTCCTTTACTGCTTTCCCTAAAGACCCATTCATAAGAGAAGGCTGTGTATCCAGGCTTACCTTATAGTAGCCGGGTTCTGCTGTGTAATCCACCACTTTTCCCCCATCTACTAAGATCATGCACTGCTCCGGATATACATGGATAATGGAACCTTCTGTTACCATGTTATCAGAGCCTTTACCATTTTCACCTGTTCCTTTTCTAAGCTGGACGCCTTTTGCAAAAACAGTCTGTGCTCCCATATTGTCCGGTTCCAGGGCCTCCAGCCACTGGTCTGACAGACCTGTACCAACTGCATGTGATGCTGCTTTAATGATTCCCATTTATTTTTCTCCTTTTTTATTCACCCTTTTTAAGCGTGATTTTTTATGTTTTACCGGTTCTACAAAATGAATAGCTCCTGCGATCAAAGCTGCCCCTGCTGTCAGCTGAAGCACAATGCTAAGTCCGATCCAGTGTTTAATGATAATGCCGCTTCCCGACATTCCAAAATAACTTACTATATCTGCAAGGGGTGTTCCTCTGCCCGCCTGTTCCCCAATGATCGCCATAAATGTAACCGCCGGGTTAAACAAAAACAGGTAAAAGGAAACGCCGGAAGAAGCTCTGAACCCACTATCTGCTATGGAATAGGCCGTCGTCTTATCCAGGCTCATTCCTGATATGGAAAGAGCAAAACGGTTGATAAAATAAGTTCCTGCTACTACTGCAACCAGTGTTCCATATGTGACCACAGTTGAGATGGTAGAGCGCTTAAGGGCTGCTGAAAAACAGATGCCGATGCTTCCTGCAAAAAATGCCACTGTCACATAGCAGAGGATCAGTGAGAAAGCATCTGCCCATGTGATACCCCCGTATACGAATACCATTGCAACAGCCGGGAAACTGGAAAGGATGAGCAAAAGCAGTGTGCTTAAAGCACTCAACAGCTTCCCGCCTACGATCTGTCCGGCACTCATCCGGGTGGTCAGCATCAGATCTAAGGTCTGGCGTTCCCGCTCCCCGCTGATAGAGGAAGCAGTTACTGCCGGAACAATAAACATTAATAATAAAAATTCCATGGATGTAACAAATTCATACAGATCCATAAAACTGCTGTACTGGATGTTCGCAGTTGCTTTTACCTGCATGATCACAGAATACATATTTAAAAGCGTTACCAAAAACAAGATCCCATTAAAAAGAAAGATAATAAGGGGCAGTTTCAGGCTTCGGGAGCTTACCCGCATTTCCCTGTTATAAACCGGATTCTGCTTCATAAGAAGTCACCACCCTTTCTTCTTCATGGTCTGTCAGCTGCATAAATACAGTTTCCAGACTGCCCTTTTCTCTGGTAAAACCATTGACCAGCACATCTGAATCAATGAGCTGCTGTAATAGCACAGCCTCATCCCGGGCATCCCCGGCAAAACGGACGCAGATGTCCTTTTCACGCATGGAAATGGTACGCACACAGGGATGGCTCCTTAAAATAGACAATGCCTTTTCCATATTGCTGTAAACAGAGATCACCAGTGGATTAGATGCATTGACTCTTGATAAAATGTCCTGGATATTTCCCTCTAAGATCATCCTTCCCTGATCAATGATGCCGATATCCGTACACATTTCTGATAACTCTGAAAGCACATGGGAACTGATAAGGATCGTCTTTCCTGCAAATTTCAGATCTTCCAGTATCTCTTTAAATTCTACCCGTGTCCTTGGATCAAGACCGGAAGTTGGCTCATCTAAGATCAGTATCTGTGGATCGTGGATCAATGCCCTTGCCAGACAAAGGCGCTGCTTCATGCCTCTTGAAAGACCGTCTACATAAAAGTCAAGTTTTTCATTCAGTCCCACCTGCTCCAAAAGGGCAGTATAGCGTTTTCTCGCCACCAGACCATCTATATGGTAGCAGGCAGCAAAAAAACTCATATACTCGCCTACTGTCAGATTATCATATACACCGAAAAAATCCGGTACATAACCGATACAGGAGTGCAGCTTATCCGGGGCTTCCAAAGCATCTTCCCCGTTAATGACCACACTTCCTTCTTCTGCCTTCAAAAGACCTGTTATGATTTTGATTGCTGTTGTCTTTCCTGCTCCGTTTGGCCCAACAAATCCATAAAGGGCACCTTCCCTTACTGTCATGTTCAGGCCGCTTAAAGCATGATATTTACCATATATTTTATGGAGATTTTCTATCTTAAGCATTATTTGCTCCTCCTTCCTTGTTTTTCTCATATCTGCTTGATATAGAACGCTGCAACCTGCGTTTTTTCTTTTCTAATTTTTTAACAACTTGACTTTTATTAATGTTCTGATATTTGTTACCATCAGAACATATCGCCAAATCTTTAATTCCTAAATCAATTCCAATACTTTCATGTGATGGAATGTTTGCGACTTTTGAATTTAGGAAACTTTGAATATCCTTTGAAAAATCTCTTATAAGCATCACAAGCGTCTTTAATTGCCGATTTTGGGATATTATTGACTTGGATCCGAAAGCCACCGGCACACATGACAGATGCGCATTTGAATGAAAATCCTTTGCTCGTGGGCTTGCGCCGCCTATTGTCAGAACTGCGAACCAAACTCGCACGCTTTGC
>ERZ827194.735-NODE-735-length-20011-cov-3.48577_pt1 | contig 20011 bp, 19 predicted proteins | sample MGYA00519777_ERZ827194 | MGnify/ENA primary metagenome ERZ827194 (study PRJEB31778, sample SAMEA3449277) | human gut metagenome | biome: human gut; feature: human-associated habitat; material: faeces | place: United Kingdom | collected 2010/2012 ...
ACGGAAGGTTTCCATCATCGCCTGCTGATTTGCTTTTGTATGATACGTTCCCTCTACCACATATTTACATTCCTTTAAAAGAGCTTCCACATCGCCTTTGCTTTCCACACCGGATGCACAGAGATTGCGGTGATTGTCTGCACCCACAGGAACCTTTGCCTCCCAGTTTTCTTCCGGATGTATGAGAATTTCGCAGTCCTTTGCTTTATGGAAATCCAATACAGGCTCTAAAATCTCATATTTTACTTTGATGAGTTTTAAAGCCTTGTCCACAGCTTTCTCGTTTTCCCCTGCTACAATGGCTACGGCATCTCCCACAAATCTTAAATGCTTATCCAAAATCAAACGGTCATAAGGACTTAATTCAGGATAAGTCTGTCCCGCCATGGTAAAACGCTCTTGAGGTACGTCCTCATAAGTGAGAATACAGGCAATTCCCGGAACTTTCTTGGCTGTATCTGTTTTTATTTCTTCTATCATGGCATGTGCGTGAGGGCTTCGCAACACCTTGACAATCAGACAATCCGCCGGAGCGATATCATCTGTATAAACCGGCTGCCCCGTAACCAACGCCTTTGCATCTTTTTTCTGTACAGATTGATTTACATAACTCATGCTTCTTTTTTGCCCCCTTTCTTATATTTCAAAAATTTCAAAATACTTCTGGTCTGTCCCACAAATCCGGAACAGCGACAGAGATTTCCTGCCAGATATTCCAAAATTTCTTCTTCTGTTGGCTCTTCGATTTCTTCCAACATGGCAAATACATTCATAATAAAGCCAGGATTGCAAAATCCGCACTGCTCTGCGCCTTCATTTGCAAGAAAATCTCCGAATTCTTCGGCTTCCTTCTGCATTCCCTCTAAAGTAACAATTTCCTGTCCGTCTGCCTGTACCGCCAATATGGAGCAGGAAAGCACAGACTTTTTATTCATCAAAACCGTACATAAGCCGCAGTTTGCTGTCTCACAACCTCTTTTTACACTGTAACAGCCCTGTTCTCTTAAAAAATCCAAAAGTATGGTATCTGCCTCTGCTTCTGCCTTTATTTCTTTTCCGTTTAGCTTAAATTTAATTTCCATTTTCCCCTCCTGCTTTTAACAGCGCTCTTTTTACCAAAACCTGAACAAGAAGACTTCTGTATTCCTTGGAAGCTCTCATATTTCCTGCTGTTCTCACCTGCTCTTTTGCAAAAAGGGCAAAGTCGCAGGCTGCCTTTTCTTTTTCTGAAGCTTCCATACTCAGAAATCCTTTTAAAATATTTTCCTTATCCTCCACCAGTTTTGCTCTGAAAGGGCAAGCTCCCACTGCCACTTTTACATTTCCGTCTTCCTCTATGGAAACTGCACAGGTCAGTACAGGAAAATCGGTACTGCTGTTCCTCTGGCTGATATATGCCATGCGAGCAGGCTTTTTCTTTACAATCAAACGCACCAAAATATCTCTGTCCGGCTTTTCTGCTGCAAATTCTTTTAAAGAGATACGGCCTCTTTTGTAAAGCTCCACTTCTGTATCCATTGCCAAAAACATGGTGAGCACATCGGAAAATCCGTATCTGCCGAAAATACTTCCTCCTACGGTAGCACGATTTCGAAACTGTACCCCTACAATATGGCGAAGACTTTCCTTCATTGCACCGTTTGTATACGCTGCCAGCCCTTTATGTACTTCCAGCTCTCTTAAAGAAGTCATTGCCCCGATTTGAAATTCCTCTTCTGTTTCTTTAATTTCATTCAGTCCCAGCTTTGATAAATCAATGGCTGTTCCTACATTTCTGTTTCCCATTTTCAGCCATAACATTCCTCCTAAAATACAGGAGGACTTTTTCTGGTTCAGCTCATACGCTTCTTCCAGACTCTCAGGTCTTACATAATTTTTAATCTTTAACATGTCTGCTCCTTCATCATAATAAAAAGCACCGCCTGCGCAGTGCTCCCCTTGTTGTGTTTCCCTTGAATTCAGTATAACATGGGCATTTTACAAGAAGCAAGCTTTTTCTCTTTCCTTTTTCTCAAATTCGTATTAAAATCAAGGTACAGATAACCATGAAGGAGAACAAAGGAAATGAAACATCAAACAGATTTAGGAAAAGACCGAATTCCCATTCTGGTTTTAAAGCTGGCAATTCCTTCTATGATTGCGCAGTTTGTCACTGTTTTATACAGTATCATTGACCGAATGTTTATTGGAAATATTAAAGAAATCGGCGATGCCGCCCTTGCAGGTGTAGGCGTGTGCGGTCCTATTGTCACACTCTTAACCTCGTTTGGTACGCTGATTGGCTTAGGCGGCTCTATCCTGATGTCTATGCGTATGGGCGCAGGAAGAAAAAAGCAGGCAGAGTCTATTCTTGCCCACAGCTTTGCCATGCTGGTTCTTTTTTCCGCTGTACTGACTATACTGTTTTTAGTAAGTAAAAAATATCTGCTCAACTGGTTCGGCGCAAGCCCCGTAACCTTCCCTTATGCAGATGCTTACCTTACTATTTATACTGCGGGAACGTTTTTTGCTCTTATGGCTATTGGGCTGAATTATTTTATTACCTGTCAGGGCTTCCCTGCCGTTGGAATGATTACCGTTTTAATCGGCGCCGTTACTAATATTATATTAGACCCGATTTTCATCTTCCTGTTGGATATGAAGGTTGCCGGAGCTGCCATTGCTACGGTTATTGCACAATTTGCATCCTGTGCCTTTGCCTTTTGCTTTTTAATCGGCAAGAAAGTACCGATTAGAATTACGTTATTGAAAAAACAATCTTTTTCACCTGTGATTGTGCAAAAGATTTTGACACTGGGGATTTCACCCTTTTTAATCCTTGCCACAGACAGTGTAATTATCATTGTTCTAAACTCGGTTCTGCAAAAATTCGGCGGACCTTCGGAGGGCGATATTTTAATCACCTGTGCCACCATTGTACAGAGCTTTATGATGCTGATTACCGGTCCTATGCTGGGAATTTCCAGCGGTACACAGGCAATTTTAAGCTATAATTACGGAGCAAAAGAAATCAAACGAGTAAAAAAAGCAGAAAAATATATTTTAATTCTCTGCCTTTGCTTTACTACTCTTATGTTTGTGCTTTCCCGTATTGTACCTCAGTATTTCATCCACATTTTCACCAAAGACCCCTTGCAGCTTGAGCTTTGTACATGGGGCATCGGAGTATTCACTTTAATGATTATTCCTCTTAGCTTTCAATATGTATTTGTGGATGGCTTCACAGCCCTTGGAAGAAGCAAGACAGCCCTGTTCCTTTCTCTTTCCAGAAAAGGCAACTATATGCTTTTCACCATCCTTCTTCCTATTTTCTTTGGGGCAAGAAGTGCGTTTTATGCACAGCCTATTGCAGATGGGATTGCCGCTATTATGGCAACAGTCGGCTTTCTTCTGATATTTAACAAGCACTTAGAAAAACGTGCAAATTCATAACACAGGAGGTTTTGTCTATGAAAAAATTTTTACTTGTATTACTTGCAGCAACAGCCACCTTATCTTTTACAGGATGTCAAAAAGAAGATAATTCTCAAAAAGCAGAAGAAGCCGAGCTTGATGCGGTTTCCTCCTCCTTAAGCGGAACATTAGTAAAATATACCGGTACAGAAATATCCATTGAAACTTCAGAAGGTGAAACTCTGTCCTTCGATAATTGTGAAAAAGCACAGCTTGATTTGGAAAACGGAATTGTTCCCGGAAATGAAGTAACCCTTATGTATGTAGGCGCTATTGAAGATACGGATACCAGCAAGGTAAAAGTAAGAAAAATCACTGCCACAGAAGACAATTCCAGCGTTCTGGCTCTGGCAAAAAAGGCAGAGGAAAGTATTCCAAACAGTATGGGCTCTCCGGTTGTCTTAGAAGAAGACGACAAGGACGACGAGGAAGATAATAAACAGCAAGAGACAGAAAAACAGGACGATAAAAAAGAAAAGCCTGATGAAAAAGTCCCTCCAAAAGAAAATGACAAAAAAGATGACAACGAAGAAGATGAGAAGGAAGAACCCGATGACAGCGAATTTGCTGTGGGAGACTCCAAGGAAACCACCATTGCCAGCAGTGTGTATGTTCGTTCAGAGCCAAAAAGCGGCTCCGAAATTCTGGGCACTTTATATACGGATGCTGCCGTAACTATCACAAACGTAGACGGAAGCGGCTGGTATGAGGTCGATTTTGAAGGACAGAAAGGATATATCTGGAAAGATTATGTAAACTAAAAAGCAATTTTCAATGAAATAAAATAGCTATACATTTTATCTAATTTGTCGAGCACAGTTTGAGATTATAAACTCAAAGTGGCATAGACCGCATAAAATGTATAGCTATTCTTAATTGTTGTTTAATATGACAGTTTTAAACTTCATATTATCATTCTGAAAGTATTCCCTCAGCAAGTGTCTCTACGCCATCTACTGTGCGAACACCGCTGGCAAAAATTTCATTTAACATAACGGGAATGACTTTGTTATTTTTCACTGCATTCATTTCTGCAAACATCTCGTCCTGCAAAAATAAATCCATCTTTTCTTCTTTTATCAATTCCTCATCATCGTCCAAATACGGCGTATAAGTAATAAACAGTACGTCCGGATTTATCTCGGCAACTTCCTCTGCCGTCATCACTGCACTCTCCTGCTTTGCAAGAGTTCCGCCAATCTGATTTACCATATCTCCCGCAAGACTGTCCGCACCGTAATTGATAAACCCGTCTATTCCCTTTTCCAAAATCAAAACGGAAGTCTTTTTTTCCGTCTTCTCGACTTTTTTCTTAATTTCTTTTACCTTATCCTTCATAGACTTTACAAGCTCATTCGCTTTTTCTTCTACCTGAAAGATTTTTCCTATATTTTCAACATCCTGATATTCATTTTCCAGCGTATCTTTTTCAGATGCCGTATTCGTATTGATATAAACGTTCACATTCTGGTCCAGCCATTCCTGCGGCTCTCCCAATGTGCTTTCCTCAAAATAAGAAACCCATGAGAAAATCATATCCGGCTCTTCTGCTGTAATTGTTTCTTTAGAAGGTGTAAACTCCTCCAGATTTTTCAGCTTGCCAAAAGCCTCCTGATATTCTTCTAAAATAGGCTGCTCTATTCCTGCTACTGCCGCAATTTTATCTTCCAGACCAAGGGCTAACATCGTTTCTACATTTCCCTGATAAACCGCCACCACCTTTTCAGGCTGTTTTTCATAGACAGTTTCATATTCCTTGCCATCCGGACCTTTCGTTTTGATTGTCAAAGGATAATAAGATTTCTTGTCCTTTTGTGCTGCTTTGGCTTCTTTAGGTTTGTTCTTATCCTCTTTACTTGCAACAGCTTCTTTATTTTCCCTGCCGCTTTTGTCAGAGGTGTTGCTGTAACATGTTCCTACGCCTATTGCCACAGCAATCGTAAGCGCCCCCGCAACCAGCCATTTCTTTGTCTTCTGTTCCATCTTCGTCTCCTCTATAAAATCTCAATTCCGGCTTTTTTACATGCTGTCAGGGTTTCTTCATCCCAAATAGACGCCTGAACCTCTCCTACATGTACTTTTCCCAGAAACAGCATACAAATTCTGGACTGACCGATACCGCCGCCTATGGTAAGAGGCAACTCTCCGTTTAAAAGCATTTTATGGAAAGGAAGATTTCTTCTCTCGTCACAGCCTGCCTTTTTTAATTGTTCATCTAAAGATTTTTCGTCTACACGAATACCCATAGAAGAAATTTCCAGCGCACACTGTAAAGGCTCATGCCAGAATAAAATATCGCAGTTTAATTTCCAGTCATCATAATCCGGTGCTCTGCCATCATGCTTTTCTCCGGATGCCAGCACATCCCCAATCTGCATAATACAAACTGTTTTGTGCTCCTTTGTATAAGCCTGCTCCCTCTCTTTTGGTGTCAAAGACGGATATAAATCCTCCAACTCCTGAGAGGTGATAAATGCCACGTCACGACAAAGCTCTGTGTCCAAATTCTCATACTGATATTTGATTTCATCCAACGCATTACAGATTGTACCTACAATACGCTGTACCGTACTTTTTAAATAATCCAAAGTGCGTTCTTCTCTTGTAATAATTTTTTCCCAATCCCACTGGTCAACATAGATAGAATGAAGATTATCCAGCTCTTCATCTCTGCGGATTGCGTTCATGTCTGTCAAAAGTCCTTTTCCCACATGAAAATCATAATGGTACAGCGCCATACGTTTCCATTTTGCCAGAGAATGAACTACCTGTGCCGTAGTTCCTGCGTCAGGAATATCGAAATTTACCGGACGCTCCACGCCATTTAAGTCATCATTTAATCCCATAGCCGGGTCAACAAACAAAGGCGCTGTTACCCTTTTTAACTTTAACGCCATACACAGCTTTTTCTGCATAAGATTTTTAATTGCTCCGATTGCCTCCTGTGTTTCGTATCTGGATAAGCATGAATGATAGTCTTTCGGTATGATTACTGTTCCCATTTACTTTCCTCCGTCAAATATTATGTGTTTTATTCTAGTACAAAACCTTCGGAATGTAAACATAAATAACATTCAAGTTCTTATTGGTTTGAACTTCTTAGTAAAATATGGTATCCTAATATCAGTATATTTTTGAAGGAAGGAGTCGCTGCATGAAAATACAGGAATCTGCTGAAAACTATTTGGAAACTATTCTCGTTATCAGCAAACGCAAGCCTCAGGTTCGCTCTATTGATATCGCAAATGAATTGTCCTTTTCCAAGCCAAGTGTCAGCGTTGCCATGAAAAATCTCCGCCTAAACGGATACATCAATGTCAATCAGGAAGGCTATATCACCCTGACCGAGTCCGGGCTTGCCATTGCAGAAAAAATATATGAGCGCCACGAGCTTTTAAGTACATGGCTGATAAAACTGGGCGTAGCTCCTGAAACAGCTTCTGAGGATGCCTGCCGTATGGAACATGTCATCAGTACAGAAAGCTTTCTTGCAATTAAACAACATACACAAAGCATGGCAAAAAGACATAAAAATGAAAATTAAATAGGCATCATAATGTCTACTATGCAAAAGAACAACAGCTATCAGCAATTTCGTTGATAGCTGTTGTTCTTTTATTTCTTATTCTTCTCCATCTGCTCCGCTACTTTTTTCTTAATCCCATTCATTTTCTGATAGGTTTCTCCAAGGCTTTGCTGTGTTTTGTTAATAATATTCACATACTCGGCGATTTTATACTGCACTTCTGAGACAGCATCTCTTACGCCTTCATAATCTGCCTCTGAGCCGATGTTTCGTTCTGCTTCCTGCAGCTTTTCTTTTAAATCCTGATTTTCGGTACGAAGTCTTAATACTTCTCTGCCCAGTTTTTCTTTCAGCACTCTCTTTTCTGCTTCCAGTCTTGCCACATCCGAATGAACTGCTTTATACTGCTCTTCTAATTTTTCCAAATCTTCTTTTAACTTTGCATTTTCTGTTTCATATTCCTCAAGCTTTGCTCCATTTTCTTCTATAAGAGTAGCTTCATTCGCTTCCTTTTGTACCAAAAGCGTCTCCAGCTCGTGAATTCTTGCCTTGTAGTTTGCGGCAGCTTCCTCGCTTTCCTTTTTTAAACAAAAGATTTGCTCGTTCATGCTTTCTACGTATTCAATAACTTCATCACGTCTGTAACCTCCCACCGAGGTTCTGAATGTAATTTCATTCTCCATGTATATTCTCCCCTTTATGTATAAAATTAAAATTTTCTCCCCTGCATCTTTTATTATCTTATCACGTATTTTATAATTCTTCCAGCTTATTTCATAGAAAATCCATATCTTTTTTTCGTTTTTTAAATTTTTTTCAAAAAAGGTATTGACATTTCTAAACTTATACCCTATAATCAGTTTTGTTGCTGAGGCAGTCAGCTAACAAATGTGCGTTTAGCTCAGCTGGATAGAGCGTTTGGCTACGGACCAAAAGGTCGGGGGTTCGAATCCTCTAACGCACGTAAATCCCTTACATCTTAGGATGTAAGGGATTTTTTTGTTTCATAGGAAATTGCGCAACAGCACAATCTTTTTTATATCTGACTTTATTATAAAAATTATTTTCAATGAAAGGATTTTAATATGTTTACTTCACAGCAGCTCAGACAACAGCTTTCTTCCATTCACCGGAAAAGCTACCCTGCCTACAAGACCTTAAAAGGCATTTACGATTTCAAGCACTTTCTTCTTTCCATAGACCATGTGCAGGGAGACCCCTTTGCCTCCCCTTCTCATTTAAGTGTTCAGGTTCCGGCAAAAATTGCTGCTTTCCCTGCCTTCTGCTTTTCTGCAAAAAACATACGGATTGCTGTGCAGGATTATATTTTGCGAAAATTTTCCCAGCAGCTTTCCATCTATAATTTTAAAGCAAAAGGCTCCGGCAAAAGCGGTTCTATCTCCACCTCTGTCTGCGGACAGAAGGTCTTAGAGCGCACTGCCTGTGAAATAAGCTCCGACTTTGTTACGGTTCGTTTTACTGTGGGATTTCCTGCCAACGGAAGAACCATCAATGCTTTTGAACTGGAAAAAATCCTTTTTGAATTTCTTCCTTCCTGTGTGGAAAAATCACTGCTTTATAAAAATCTTTCCCCAAAAGCTGTGGAAAGCGTTGTCTTCCTTGCCGAAGACCAGGAATTTCTGCGACAGGAATTAAAAAAGCGTCAGCTTGTTGCCTTTGTTGCCAATCATTCAATCCTCCCAAGAGAAAGCGGTATTTCCCAAAAACCAATGAAAAATGCAGTTCCATTTCAATCTCCCGCTTCATTGGAAACGGAAATTACGCTTCCCCATAGAGGCAAAATAAAAGGAATGGCAATCCCTCAGGGTATTACTCTGATTGCAGGCGGCGGCTACCACGGAAAATCTACTCTTTTGACAGCCCTTGAAGACGGCGTATACAATCATATTGCCGGAGACGGCAGAGAATTTGTCCTTACAGACTCCTCCGCTGTAAAGCTGCGTGCAGAAGACGGGCGTTTCATTAAAGACGTAGACATATCCTTGTTTATCAACGACTTGCCTAACGGGAAAGATACCCATTGTTTTTCAACCTTGGATGCCAGCGGCAGCACCTCACAGGCTGCCGGAATTGTAGAAGGTATGGAAGCCGGAAGCACCTTATTTTTACTGGACGAAGACACCTCTGCTACGAATTTCATGGTACGAGATGGGTTTATGCAGCAGGTTATCAGCCGTGACAAAGAACCCATCACTCCGTTTTTAGAACGAGCGCCTCAATTATTTTCAAAAGCAGGTATTTCTACTATATTAGTAGCCGGCAGCTCAGGAGCTTTCTTTCATATTGCAGATACTGTTATTCAAATGGACCGTTATCAGGCTCTGGATATTACAGAAAAGGTCAAAAAGCTTTGTTCGGACTATCCGCTGCCCCCATCATCGGTACCGAGTTTTTATATGCCGTCTTCTAAACGTGTTATGAGCAGTACGAAAAAAGCCTCATATAAAGATTTTAAAATGAAATGTCATGGCAAAGACAGTTTTTCCATTGGAAAAGACACTGTTGACTTAAGATATATTGAACAGCTCACAGATAAGGAGCAGACTGCTGCTTTAGGAGAATTGCTAAGATATGCTCAAGAATATCTGGTTGACGGAAAACGCACAATTTCTGAAATTATATCTGTTTTGCAAAACAAGATAGAAAAAGACGGATTTTCTGCATTTTTCGGCAACTCCTATATCCCCTGCGGTCTGGCAGTTCCACGTGTTCAGGAAATCTTTTCCTGCTTTAACCGCTATCGAAGACCGTAATTCCAAAAAAGGAGTTGTCCATTTAAACATTATCACAAATATTTCTGGATAACGTTTAAAGTGACAACTCCTTCTTCTTTAGATTTCACATTTTTTCAAAATTCCCAGCCCCATAGGATAAGGTCCTGTATGTACGCCAATGGTTGCCCCGATTTGCATGGTTTCCCATGTTTCAATATGGTATCCTTTCTCCTTCAGGCTTTTTCTTAAATCTTCCTGAAAGGTTTCAAATTCCGGCACCATTAGCCCCACTCCTGTAACAAGTGTATATTCATTCAAATCTATTTTTTCTTTTTCTATATAATCTAAAAATTTTTCTATAATCTTATGCAAAGATTTTTTTCTTCCTCTGCAAAGCTCCGTAGAGCCAAGCTCTGCATTACAAAAGCGAAGAATTGGCTTAATATTCAGCATACTTCCTGCCAGACAGGCTGCTTTTCCTATTCTTCCCCCATGCTCCAAATATTTTAAATCCTTTGTAGTAAAAAAGATTTGTCCCGTATGTCTGATTTTTTTCAGAGCTTCCACTGCTGTTTCCAAATCTGCATCCTGATTTCTGAGCTTCACTGCTTCTTTCACGAAAAGTCCCTGCAATGCTGTAACAAGCTGAGAGTTTACAACTTCTATTTTCGCCTGTGGAAATTCCTCTTCCACTTCTTCTTTGGCAGTAACTGCCGACTGCATGGAACCGCTGAAATTCTTGGTAAGGCATATACAGAGAACCGGCAGTCCTTTTTTCACCACCGGAAGGAAGGCGTCTATATAATCCTGTACAGAGGGCATGGATGTCTTTGGATAGCAGTCGGGATTATCTGCCATCTTCTGATAAAATTCTGTAATTCCTGCCTCTTTACCCTCTTTTAAATAATTCTCTCCGTCAAAAGAAACATAAAAGGATACGACTGTAACTTCTTCTTGCGCTGTATAGCTCTCCGGCAAATCACAGGAGCTGTCTGTAACAATTCCAAATTTCATTTTCTTTCAGCCTTTCTTGCTTTTCCTATTTTATTCTGATATTATTCCATTAAATGTTACAATTGTAACATTATGTATTCTTTAAGACAATATCTGAAAACCCAACTGTGACAAAAAGGAGGTTTTTGTTTCATGGAAACGAAAGAGTTTACCAAAAACTGTATTATGGATGCACTGATACAGCTTATGCACACAAAAGATTACAACGACATTACCATCACCGATATTACAAAGCGTGCCGGCGTATCCCGCATGTCTTATTATCGCAACTATAAGTCAAAAGACGATATTCTGCTGGATTATATGTATCGAATTTTAAAGGAATATGTGGAAGATTTAAAAGACCCTGCTTTTTCTTCTAATTTTCAGACCTATGAACATATTTTAAGCAGTATGAAATATCTCCAGAAATACAAGGATTACGTTCTTTGCATCACGCAGGCAAATCGCTCCCAAATTCTTCTATACGGGCTGGATTTGTATATGTTAGAAGTAACCCAGACACAAAACACCTCTTCATTGGAGCGATACGAGCTCTACTATTATTCCGGCGCACTGTATAATATCTTTATGCACTGGTTACAGGAAGATATGAAAGAAGACGCAGAGGTCATCGCTTCGCTCATTTATAACCATATTAAAAATCATCGTTTTTGCGAAATTCACAAAAAAGAAGAAAAGCCCACAAAATGATTGACTTCTTTTTCCCAACAGTGATAGAGTTATTCCAGCCCATACCAGCTGGAAGGAAGAATTCCCTTAGGACAGGCAATTTTATATGGTTTGCAGCATGTTATGGCTATGTTTGTGGGGAATTTAACGCCTGTTCTGTTGATTACCGGTGCATGTGCTCTGGACGGGGGACTTCAGCTTCAAATCATTCAAAATGCGATGCTCATGGCAGGGCTTATCACACTGTTACAGATTTTTACAATCGGACCGGTTGGCGCAAAGCTTCCTATTGTAATGGGAACAAGTTCTGGTTTTATCGGAGTGTGCAGCGGCGTAGCATCTACCATGGGACAGGGAATTGTCACCTATGGCGCTATTATTTTCGCCAGTTTTATCGGTGGATTGTTTGAGACTGTATTAGGATTTTTCCTCAAACCTCTTCGCCGTTTCTTCCCTTCACTGGTAACGGGAACCGTAGTAATGGCAATCGGACTTTCTTTGATTTCTGTTGGAATTAACTCCTTTGGGGGCGGAAATAATAATGGAGATTTCGGTTCTCTTCCTAACCTTTTTGTAGGAACTGTGGTTCTCGTAACCATTATTCTGTTAAAGCATTTTACCAAAGGTGTTACCAGTACGGCATCTATTTTAATCGGAATTATTGTAGGATATATTGTGTGCGGAATTATGGGAATGATTTTGCCCACAACCTATCAGTATATTGACCCAAATACACAGGAAACCGTCACAAAAACCTGCTCTTGGGTTCTTGATTTTTCAAAGGTAAGCGATGCAAGCTGGTTTGCAGTTCCTGCATTTATGCCTTTCGGGTTCAGCAAGGATATGATTGACCTTCGTGCTATCATTCCGATTGTGATTATGTTTATTGTAACAGCTGTGGAGACAGTTGGAGACACTTCCGCTATTACAGAAGGCGGTCTTGCAAGAGAAGCAACTGACAAGGAGCTGTCAGGTTCTGTAATCTGTGACGGTCTTGGCTCTTCTATCGCTGCATTCTTTGGCGTACTTCCTAATACATCCTTCAGCCAGAATGTCGGCTTGATTGCCATGACGAAGATTGTCAACCTCTTTGCCATTTCAACCGGAGCTATTTTTCTGGTGCTTTGCGGATTATTCCCGAAGCTGGCGGCAATTATACAAATGATGCCTCAAAGTGTACTGGGCGGCGCTGCTGTGATGATGTTTGCCTCTATTGTTGTCAGTGGTATTCAGCTTGTAACAAAAGACGGTGTAAGCAACCGTACGGTAACAATCGTATCTGTGGCTTTAGGTCTGGGATATGGTCTGGGAGCAAATACAGAAGTGCTTTCTAATTTACCGCAATTCGTAGAGCTGATTTTTGGCGGTTCAGGAATTGTTCCTGCTGCAATTATCGCTATGATTTTAAACATTGCAATTCCAAAGAATAAGGAAGCTGCATAAATAACAATCAGAAAGTATATATAGGTAAAGGGAACTGTCATTTTCATGTGATAACTCCCTTTATTATATCTCAAGCAATTATGTATGCAAAAAAATACTTGCAATTTTCGCAAACTATGCTATAATTCTATTTAGTCAAAATGACATGGGCGATTTCCCGAGTGGCCAAAGGGGACAGACTGTAAATCTGCTGGCAACGCCTTCGGTGGTTCGAATCCACCATCGCCCATCATAAAAGACTTGCCGCAGTGGCGGAACAGGCAGACGCACAGGACTTAAAATCCTGCGGGACTTATACTCCCGTACCGGTTCGATTCCGGTCTGCGGCATTGTTAAGAAGAGGGAGAAACGTTGATGTTACAGCGTTTCTCCTGTTTTTTATATCATTTTATTTTGAACACCCTTGAACACCTTCTTTTGATAATCCAAGATTTTCATATGCAAGTATGATATTTTCATCTTTGTTTACATTTCTCAGATAATGCAAGGTGGTTTCAACTTTGCTATGTCCCATTAAACGACTAATGGTTGTAAGATTTTTACCGTCATAAGCAGAAGAAGCATTATAGAAGCGGATTTTATGACTGGAATAATAGGGTACACCCGCTTCTTTACAATATTTTTTTAATCTTCGGTTAAAACTATCCGTTGTCATTAAAGCACCATTGGGTTCAAAGATGTAAGTACCATGAGGATTCAGCTCCTTTGCCTTCACTAAGATACTTAATGCTTCATCCGTCAGATATTGCTTGCGGAATCCTTTTGAAGTATTTCCTTTCATTTGTTTCACTACGGTTACTTCACGTTTGGAAAGTGTCAAATCATCATTAAGTGTTCTGGAACAAGTCACCTGCCTATGAAGATAAATAAGCCTGTTTTCATAATCTATATCTTCCCACTGTAAGCCCTTTGTTTCTCCTACCCGTATAAAAAGATAGAAGGATAACTGGATAGCAAGGGAATATGGCTCATGGATAGTTTGTAGATAACGAAGTAATTTCTGACTATCTTCATGAGAAAAGACATTGTCACTTTGTTCTTCTATCGGTTTATAAGTGAACTGTTTGAAATTTACATCCGATACAGGATTATGGGTTATAATCTCTTCTTCAATAGCATAACTCATAATTCCGTTTAGGACAGAACGTGCATTACTAATCCGCTTGTGAGTATGTGTTCTGTTGCGTGTAACTTCACGAAAAAATCGGATAAGTGTAATAGGTCTAATTTCCTTTACTTTCATAGTTGCCAAGGAACTTTCTTTGAAAAAGCGATTCCATTCGGACATATCTTCTTGAATAGTTTTTGGTTTTACAGAAGTATAATCCCGTCTGTAAATCAGCCACTCTTGATATAACCTGTCCAAAGTAATATCTGCCCTGTTATCTTCTTTCTGCTTTTCTTTGTAAAATCTTACGATTTCTTTTTCAAGGTTCTCTCTGTCCCGTCTTTTGAGTGGCTTCCGTTTATTGGGTTTGCTATCATCTGGAAGATAGGTTCGCCAGCTTTTTTCGGTTTCAGAGTAATAAATTTCATATTTATGTTCTTTTAAGATTTCTTTATCTTTCATATTTTCAAAATCTTTGAGAACTTCATCTATTCTGATGATACCTTTTTCCTCTATATATTGCAAGAGGGTAATGGCATTTGTATTTTCTATATCTTTCATACCACTGTTCTTCTAACAGTAGCCTTTTTCTATCAATCTCTTACTGCCTTGAAAAATTGCCATGCCTTGCATAGCGACACATTACAATACGGGTACGTCAGGCAATATCGGTAGAAGGTTTCCTCCTTTTTTATTCTTCCCATGAATTTTTATCTAATGAATCCACACGGGAACACTGGGACAAACGCTTGAGATAGTCATTGTTCCTTTTCAGTTTTTCCACCCATTTTGGCATATTCTGGGTAAAAAAATCATATTTTCCACCATAAGACACTATAATAGCCGCAATAGCCGCTCCGACTTGTTTATCTACCCAAATTTCAAGGTCTTTGATAGTTTTTGGAGACGATGGTACATAGAGCCGGATACGCTGTTTATGGTTAATAAAAGCATCCCATTTCGGGTCTAAGATATGCTTACCTTCTGAATTTACTGTTGTCAAACGCAGATAATTATTCAAAATCCCCAGAGAAACGAAAGACAAGTCTTTACATTCCAATATCTTTTTTACTGCCATGTTTGCCCTGTCGTTTTTGAGTTCCAGTTCCCATCGTACCCATGGTTTTGGAAATTCAATTCCATGTCTTGCTTTTTGTTCAAGTTTTTTATCATAGATACGAATTGATATATCACTTGACCTTTTTCCCAAGTTTACGGTATCCCCTTCTTTTTCTCCATCTTTTAGTTTTGCCGGGGCTGTACGACTATAGGAGCGAAAACGACTGGTAAAAAGTTTATCTTCAAGTTTCTGATAAACCTCATCACAGGAATAATACAAATCTCCTATATTATCAATCGCCAGGTCAATCCTTGTAAACTTTACTTTAGAGGACAACATATTCAATAAGTCAAGAAGTACTGTATAATCAAGTTCTTCCACTTCCATCCCTTCTTCACCAAAAGGTGTTTCCATCTTGCGTTTTTCCTTCCAAGCTGTCAGAAGGTCTGAAACAGCACCTCCAGGCACAATTACATGAATACCCATATCCTCATTACAGCCATTGCATAAAATCTCCATATGTCCACCAGTATTTAAGACATATCTTGATTTATAGCCAAATCGCCCTGTCTTTGCCTTTATAAAATCTTCTTGTTGAAATCCAAGCAGTTCCACAACCGTTTGAAATGTGGTTGTTTTTCCTTCTTGAATGGTAAATGCAATCCAATCTAAACTTGTGGTTAAGCCATTTGCTACGGATTCCTTGCTGTCATTGATAGGTGTTATCTGATTTTTTTTCATCTGTATTTCTCCTTTATAATTACTTAGTCATAAATGATTATTTTTTTTACTACCCCCGTATTACTGTACGGGGGTTATTGATTATTCCATAGCTTTTGAGTCGGTCATAAGCCACCTGCCGTACCTTTACCGCCTAGCGGACAGGATCGGCAAGTGACTTCTGACCCCTCAAAGCCTATTTTTTCCATCAAGTTCTCTTTTAAATCTACAGTATTCTTCTGGAATCAACTCAGGAAATAATCCCCGATGCGTATAAGGAAACTCAGAATCTGGCATTTCGATAACAAGCCAATCATCCACCCACCAAATTTCCGTAATAAGAGAATCCTCAACCGCAGAGTAATCAGAACCTTTAACTTTCATGTACCGTGTCAGAGCATTTTTCAATTTCAAAGTCATCATATTCCGCAATGCCAAATCTCTACGATTCCACATTTCTTTAAGCCCAATCACTCTAACTCGAAGAAACGAAACGTGAACATCTGGGAATGTACTGTGTCCAGAAAACTTTGGAAAATGGATATGTTTCCAATAACCATGTGCATTGAAAAACTCTTCCAATACCGCCCCGAAGGCATCTTCATAATCACCAACCTGCTTAAAAATAACAGGTGTGTATAAAAAACAAGAATCTCGGAAGTGCTTTGCGTTAGCTTTGGCGTACCAAGCTGAATAGGATGCAAAAATTCCTTCAGAAGTAGGAACTTCTTTAACAACTTCATGTTTCGGCTTTGCCTGTTCCTGCCTTGTCACTGGCGTTTCAAACAAATCTTTTACACTTTCCCTCACACCCAACAACAGATTCACTATCTTGATGAACATGTTTTTCACCATTGGCTGCCGCATACAGCGACAGCCCCTTTCTTCATTATTCTTCGCTATCATAAACTGAACCGAGCCAGTCTGATATGACCTCGACGTCCACAACTTCCTTACCCGAGAAGGTCAGCTGCACTAGGGTACCCCAGCAGACGTTGGCAAGTTTTTTGCTAATCATATCGACACGGTCTGGTGCTACAATGTATTTGTAAGCTTTCTTCAGATTGGTTGTTTCAATCGGAACTCCGATAAGAACATCTGCATCTTCCCAGGAAACTGATTTGCCATTAATTTCAGCATTTCCAGCCGTTCGATGATGAAAGTCCCAAACACAAAACAGAGTATCAGTGATTCGTTTTCTCATGTCTTCACCTCCCTTCACCTATATAGGACAGCAGAAGGGAAAAAAGACGAAATTTTTTAAATTTTTTTAATTTTTTTCAAAATCTTTTCTTTTCTACTCTGAACAGTAGAACGTGGCTTGCCAATAGAAGCTGCATATTCCGTTACGCTATATCCCTTGATAATAACAACGTTGAAGAGTTTTAATTCTTCATCCGTTAAAAGTTTACGGATTTTATCTAAACATTCATTCAGATAAACCTTGTTGTAAAGACTCTTTTCCGATATTGATGAGTGTATGTAATCTTCCAGTGTAATGTCTTCTCCATATTCGTAGTCTAGAGACAAACACCGTTTTACATTTCTGGCAGTTTTTTTGTTGAAACTATCGACATTTTTACTGATTAACTCATAAATATCTTTTGATACCTCTATCCATTCAGTATTTTTTCCCAAAGGCTTTACCCAAAATTTACCTCCTTTCTCCTCACAGTTATAATCTGCACTAAAAATTGAATTGTTCATGTTTTATACCTCCTGAACTCAAATGACATTTCGTCGATTACTAGTTACAGAAGGTAAGTATTCTTTTTTAAGTTGCTGGGTAAATCTAAGTTCGTTATATACCTGATTTTTTCTTTGGTTCTAGATTTTTTTTGGGTTACTTTGTCAAAATGTTCTTTTGGTGTTATGTATGACTATACATATGAACGGAAAGTATAAGTGGAGTTAAATTAATGTTTGTTCACTTTGTACACACAGTTTTAAGCGTTAGATACTATTTCTCAAAAAAAGTCAATAGGTATCTAAAAAAAAAATAGTTTCATCCAAGAACAGAGATTTCATCAATTCTAAAACACTATATCTGAACCCCAACTCCTTATTGTTTAGTTGTGATAATAGAATTAGATAGACTAAATGTTTTTTTGTAAGGTGTTACTCTGCCTTGTTTATTTTTTAAACTATATAGAGTTAAAAGGATTAAAAATTATGGATTTTGAACAATGAGTTGATTTTGGGTTTATAATTCAGAAAAATATCAACTGTATGATTAAAAAGATTTGTTATAATTTTATCTTTGATATAGACTCTAATTGTGTTAGTTACAAATAAAAAAAGAGGTTCGCAATGAACCTCTCTTGCATAAATTAGTGATTATTTTCTTTTTTTGAATTTCCAACTTACACCACCAACCAATGCACTGCCTGCCAGTGTAGCAAGGTATGCAAGATTTGTCGGGTCACCTGTTTTTGGCACAGTATTCGTATCTTCTTTCTTGTTGTCTGTTTTATTGTCAGTTTTATTGTCGGTCTTGTCTTTTGAAGTATCTTCGGTAGAATCCTGTCTGTTGTCTGTATTGGAATTATCAGGCTTTTCAGGTGTCTGCTCCTCTGGTTTCTGCTCAGGAGTTTCTGGTGTTTCCTCATCTGGCTTCTGTTCTGGAGTTTCAGGCTTTTCTTCGTCTGGTTTCTGTTCTGGAGTTTCAGGCTTTTCTTCATCAGGTTTCTGTTCTGGATTCTCTGGTTTCTCTTCATCCTTTACAGGTTCCCAATGTCCCTCTTCTGGGTGTGTAATAGTCTCTGTCCATGCTGGCTTATCAACCTTCCAAATCTGCTCATAAACAGCTTCTTTGTCAACTACCCAAACATCATCCGTAACCGCTGGATGTTTGATAATTTCAGTATGACCTTCTGCTGGATGTTCTTTATATTCTGTCCAAGCTTCTTTGTCTACAATCCAAACTTCTTTATTTCCATAAGACATACACCCATTTGAAATATTTTCAGGATTTGTGATATGCTCCATCGCATGACCAGTAATATCTGCACCACAATTATGGCAAATATTTCGAATCTCGTTATGACCTTCTTCTGGATGTTTAATTTCTTCTACCCAAGCTGGTTTATCTTCAACCCATTTGTTTTCTTCCCATGCTGGTTTAATTTCAACAGTTTCGTAATGACCTTTTTCTGGTTCAAGAAGTTTTCCATTCTCGTAATGACCTTCTTCTGGATGTTCGACTGTTTCAGTCCAACTTTCCTTGTCTACTACCCAAATGAAGCCTTCTTTAATTTCATTTACATCCTTTACAGTCTCCCCACTAAGAACAGCCATATCATTGTTCATAGCGTAAACAGTTCCAACACCGCCCAATGTTAAAGTCATAGTGATTAGCAGGGCTGTTATCACTTTCTTTTTCATTTTTTTACCTCCTACTAATTTTTAATCTAATATTAGCCATTTATGGCTAATATGATTATAGTCCATAAACGGGTAATATTCAAGATAAAAAGGAGTTCTTTTACATGATTTCTTATGAACCATTATGGACAACGCTAAAAAACAAAGATATAACACAATACCAACTCATTAACAAATATCATGTTTCTGCTGGACAATTATCTAGGCTTCGTAAAAACAATTATATATCGACCCATACAATAGATATTTTATGTGAAATTTTAAACTGTAGAGTTGAAGATGTACTACGGTACATTCCAAACAGTGACATAGAAATTGATAAAGATTTGAAATAGAATTGAATTACTTTAAGACAGACGCTTGCCCGAACATCCCACCGCCCTGTTAGGTACACCGATGCTTCGGGCATCCTTCGGAACGCTGATTGTGAAAGATACAAACAATGGAGAAATGGGAACTCTTGCTTTTGAAACACTGATGTGATATGATTTTTAATAGTTTGTACAGAGAATCGACGGAGGTTTTGAACACCTTTTTGAACACCTAGACCGAGATGAAGTCCTCAAAGCCCCTTTCTATCAATAGTTTTGAATGTTGTAGATGGTTCGATTCCGGTCTGCGGCATTACTAAGAAGGCTTCAACCCTTTATAGATTGAGGGGTTGAAGCTTTTCTTTTCCCAAGAAATTGTAATTTCCTTGTATTATATGAATAAATGAGGTTTGCCGTCACTATTGGTAGTAGTGGCGGCATTTTTTCTTTCCCCTATTCTTCCAAAATCCCTCTTACAATAATCGCTCCATGAGACGGCACTTCCAAATGAAGAACTCCTCCTTTACATTCGTGTATCTTCTTCACCAGACTATACCCAAAATCTCCTGTTACCATCAACTGTTT
>ERZ827194.743-NODE-743-length-19803-cov-3.83158_pt1 | contig 19803 bp, 17 predicted proteins | sample MGYA00519777_ERZ827194 | MGnify/ENA primary metagenome ERZ827194 (study PRJEB31778, sample SAMEA3449277) | human gut metagenome | biome: human gut; feature: human-associated habitat; material: faeces | place: United Kingdom | collected 2010/2012 ...
CCGTTGTAGCATTTTCAGCCGGCTTCGTAACAGGCTGAGTCGTAGCCGCTTCTGTCGTAGCGGTTTCGGTTGGCTTTGTAACCGGCTGTGTTGGTTTTGTAGTAACGGTTATATTTGCAGCGCTGCTCATGGTAGAACTGTTGTCATCATATACAACGACATAGTAGCTTCCCGCATCATTGCCTGAAATATTATCAAAGCGGATAGAAGAAGCCGTTGCATTGGTTATGGCAGAACCGTTTTTAAACCACTGATAAGATAATGTTCCGTAGCCGGAAGCCGTAACAGAGAGTTCTCCACTCTCCCCCTCTGTCAGTGAAAGAGAAGCAGGCTGTGCGGAAATCTGAAGTCTAGGCATAACCGTAACGGTTGCGGTGTCGCTTGTGACGCTGCTTACACCGTTAGAAACGACAACGGTGTAATCTCCGGCATCACTTTCGGCAAGTGCAGAGAAATTCAGTGTAGATGAAGTTTCACCGGTAAGAGCCGTACCGTCTTTATACCACTGATATTGATTAGAACCGCCCGTTCCCTGTACAGCAACATTTAAAGAATAACTGCTGCCGGTAATTCCCTTAAAGGATTTCGGCTGGGTGAAAAGCTTAATAGGATCCGGTGCACTTGTTTTGCTGACATAAACGGCAACAAGCGGGTGCATAACAATGTCATATCCCGCAGGCGTGGTAATAGTAAAATGATAGTTAATATAATAATATAAGCGGGAACCGCTGTCCACAAGTGTTGTATCCAGTATAATCTGATTGGATGACGCATCAAAAGTGTATCCGTCTGCTTCAACCGGAGCGACAGGTGTGCCGTCAATATTGATAACCGGGTTGTCAATTACACAGGTTTCCTGTGTATATGGCAGAAATTCCTTTACAATTTTAGTGTATGGTCTGGTCGGGAAGGAATCACTTCCTTCTGCCATACGGATAGGCCAGTTGGTTAAATGCGGCAGACGGGACATAAAGCGGTAGTCCATAATATTTGTAGAGCTGATACCCAGTGTTTTTAAGCTGGTCATTTGTCCGAGTGTGTCGGTCATGTCATTGGCAACTGGACAGCCGTAAAGTGTCAGTTCCTTTAAAGTACCGTTGTGTGACAACAGGAAATCAACATTTGAAAAACGGTTATATGCCAGAATTAAGGTTTCAAGCTTTGTAAGCGAATCAAACATTGAAGAATACTCGTCTGTTACATAAGCGTATGACAAATCCAGATATTTCAGATTCGTAAGGCTTGAAATTGTGTCCGCATTAGAATCAGCGTTTTTATCGGTGATTTTAACACCGTCCAGACAAAGTCTTGTGATAGACGGAACTGCTTTTAACGGGCTGATATCATTTACAGATGTGCATTTTTCGAGTTCTACATCATTTAAAGTATCCGTTACCGGAATTTTAGAAATATCTGTCAGGTTGTAGCAGTCACTTAAATCCAGAAAGTGCAGTTTTGTTAATGCCGTAATATCCGGCAGTACCGTAAGTTCGGAATCGGTAATCCGTAAGGTTTTCAGATTCACACAGTACTCAAGACCTGTGTAGTCGGTAATGTGTGTGTCGTCAGAATTTGTTAATTTTAAAGCAGTGAGCGATTCAAGCTGTTCCTTTGTAATATCGGCAGAAGAATCTTCAACGTTTAAAGCGCTGTTTAAAGCGGCTTTCATATTGACATCGGGAATGTCCACGATGTCGGACGAAGCTGCCCAAATCTGCGGAAGCTTTGCAAATTCTGTACAGAACGGAATCACCATAAGACAGGCAAGCAGTACACACAGAATTTTCTTAAAATTGTGTTTCATAATTTTCCTTTCCTCCTAAAAATAGAAATACAATGAAATTTTACCATAATGCAGTGCAAAAGTATGTGGTTATAAAGGGATAGGATAAAAGGGAATTCTAGGAAAAAAGATAGAAAGAATAGGACGGGGGATACAAATTTCCATAAAGTAAAAAGTGTCCGGCAGGAATACCGGACACCGTTTAACCGTCAATCGGCTGCTCTTTTTCCGACTGTGAATCGGATAGAGAGCAAGCAGTTGACGGTTATAGTACCTGATATATTATCAGCCCTTTGGCAGGCTCTGCATATATTCATGCATGGACTCTGCTACGATCTTGCTGTGGGCAACAGCTTCAACAACAGTACGTGCACCGTTTACAACGTCACCGGAAGCAAAGATCCCCGGTCTTGAAGTGTGACCGGTTTCATCGGCATCCAAAAGACCCCTGGCTGTGGATTTTAAGCCTTCGGTGGTATTGACAATACGGTTCTGTGGTCCCTGACTGATAGAAATAATCGTGCTGTCGGCTTCGTAAAGCTTTTCAGTGCCTTCAACATCTGTAAAGGTACCATCTTCATTTTCAATAACATCAATAAAGATAACACCGTTATCCTTAATTTCAACCGGACGCTTATTGTATTCAAACTGGACACCCTCTAACTGGGCATAGCTGAATTCATGGTGGCTGGCGGCGACCTCTTTTGTGATAGAAAAGCAGGTTAAATGCTCCACACCCTTGCGGATAGCGGTTCTTGCCACATCCATAGCGGCATTTCCGGCACCGATGACGATGACACGCTTGCCTAAGCGGTAGCTGTCAGGATTGTTTAAGTAATTGATACCGAAGTGGACATTGCCAAAGGTTTCACCTTTAATATGCAGGGTATTCGGCTTCCATACACCCGTACCGACGAAAATTGCCTTATAGCCGTCACGGAATAAATCGTCAATGCCGATAGCACCGCCGATTGTCGTATTCGGGCGGATTTTAATGCCCTTTAATTCAAGATGGCGGTATTCAATATCGTCTAAGACGCTCTTTGGCAGACGGAATTCCGGGATGCCGTAGCGTAATACACCGCCAATCTTGTCCTTTCCTTCAAAAATAGTAACCTGATAGCCGTATCGTGCAAGAATAATCGCAATCGTAATACCGGCAGGACCGGAACCGATAATGGCAACGCGCATGCCGTTGGATTTAGCAGGGCCGTTGGTCATCTGGTTGGCATAGGTTGTGGAAATATAATTTTCAATGCTGGAAAAATGAACCGGCGCACCTTTTCTGCCAAGTACGCAGTGACCCTCACACTGATTTTCATGGTTGCAGACAAGACTGCACACGGTTGTCAGCGGATTGTTTTCAAAAAGCATTTTTCCGGCTTCGTTTAATTTGTTTTCTTTTAACAGGCGAATTGCCAGCGGAATGTTGGTGTGAATCGGACACCCCTTCTGACACTGCGGAACCTTACACTGAAGGCATCTGTTTGCTTCGTCCATAATATGTAACGCCATAGTTTAAAATCCTCCCCTTGAGAAAAATCATTACAAAACTATCATAGCACGTTCTTATCATAAAGAAAAGCAGAGTTAATTATTTGACGAACTTTCGGTGGACTGTTATGATGATAAAAGATATATAAACGAGGTAAAAAGTGCGAAAGGCGGAAAAAGCGTGCAGGAAAAAATTTTGCTGGTTGAAGATGACAGGGATATTGTAGATTATTTAAGCAGCTTTTTAAAAAATGAAAATTTTATCGTAGAAGCGGTAGCGGGGCAGCGGGAAGCGATTGAAAAACTTGAAACAAGGGAATATGATTTGCTCTTAATTGATATATCGTTAGCAGACGGCAATGGATATGCAGTCTGTGCGGCGGCAAAGGAAAAATCCACGGCGGCGGTCATTTTCCTTACGGCATCGGGCGATGAATACAGTGTCGTGACGGGACTGGATATGGGCGCAGATGACTATATCAATAAGCCGTTCCGTCCGCGGGAGCTGGTTTCAAGAATCCGCAGTGTGTTAAGACGGACAGGAAAGAGCCAGAAGCTGTTAAAAGAGGGCAGTATCACCGTGGATACGGTTAAGGGAATCGTATACCGTAACGGAGAGGAGCTGGCACTGTCAGCACTCGAATACCGCCTGTTACTGATATTTTTTAACAATAAGGGTGTGGTTTTATCAAGAGGCCGCCTGCTCTCGGAAATCTGGGACGTGGCAGGAGAATTTGTTAATGACAACACGCTGACAGTTTATATTAAGCGGCTGCGGGAAAAGATAGAAGAAGACCCGTCCCATCCGGAGTTAATTAAGACGGTGCGTGGAATGGGGTATCGTCTATGAAAAGAAACGGTGAATGGATTGCAGAAGGTGTTGTGTTTACAGCTTCAATATTGGCGGCATGGATAAGCCGGGCATGGTGGATAGTGCTTCCCACGGGAATTTTATATATGGGAATCCATGCGGAGGGCGAATACAGTCGCAGAAAGAAAATCCGGGAAATTTATGCGCAGATAGACCGCGTTCTGCGGGGAGATTATACAACGGCATTTGAGGAGTATCAGGAGGGTGATTTAAGTATTTTGCAGAATCAGCTTCACAAGCTGGTAATCCGTTTAAACGAACAGGCGGTGCAGCTGGGACAGGACAAACAGTATCTGATGAATGCCATGGCGGATATTTCGCACCAGTTAAAGACACCGCTGACCAGCGTGAATATTATTTTGTCATTTTTAATGGAAGAAAACCTTACATATGAAGAACGCCTGCATTTAAGCGGCAAGTTATCCAATGCACTCTCGCATGTCGAAGAACTCATAACGACACTCTTAAAGCTTTCCAAATTCGATGCGGGTGTCGTGCAGTTTCAAAATGCACCGGTGTCCGTAAAAAAGCTGGCAGATACGGTATCTGAGGGCATGGCGGTACAGCTTGAATTAAAAGAGGTGCTTTTGACATACGATATTGCAGAAAATGTATCCTTTACTGGAGATTTCCAGTGGACAAAAGAAGCGCTGGAAAATATTGTGAAAAACTGTATGGAACACACACCGTCCGGCGGGCAGATTCAGATAAAAGCGCAGGAAAATCCGATTTACACGGAAATCATCGTGCGTGACAACGGAACAGGAATTCAAAAAGAAGATTTACCACACCTGTTTGAGCGGTTTTACCGTGGCAAAGGAACGGAAAATACAGGGGTGGGTATCGGACTTTCACTGGCAGCAGAGATTGTTCGCAGGCAGAACGGAACGATAAAGGTATTTAACGCAAAAAACGGCGGTGCGGAATTTCAAATCTGTTTTTATAAAATGCTGCCTTAAACGAAAAGTGACAGATTTGTCATATAAAAGTCATGGCACAGTCACCGGACTGTCCTACAATTTAGACTGAAATCTAAAATACAGGAGGCAGTCAATGGATATTTTGAAAGTAGAAAATTTAACAAAGATTTACGGAAAAGGAGAAAACAGCTTTAAGGCATTGGATAACGTGTCCTTCAGTGTGAAGCGCGGGCAGTTTGTGGCGATTGTAGGACCGTCCGGTTCGGGAAAGTCTACACTTCTGCATCTGATTGGCGGTGTAGACAGACCGGATGGTGGGCATGTCTATGTGGACAGCAATGATGTCTATGCAAGAAATGATACACAGCTTGCAATTTTCAGGCGCAGGGACGTCGGGCTGATTTATCAGTTTTACAACCTGATTCCGGTGCTGAATGTCGTGGAAAATATCACACTGCCCGTGTTAATGGACGGCAGAAAGGTCGATGAGGAACGGTTAGAGGAGCTTTTGACTGTGTTGCATTTAAAAGGAAGGGAAAATCATCTGCCGAACCAGTTATCCGGCGGGCAGCAGCAGAGAGTTTCTATCGGGCGTGCACTGATGAATGACCCGGCACTGCTGTTAGCGGATGAACCAACCGGAAATCTTGACTCTGCCAACAGCCATGAAATTATGGAACTGTTAAAGCTGTCAAATAAAAAGTACAATCAGACACTGGTTGTCATTACGCATGATGAAAACATCGCCCTGCAGGCGGACCGTATTATTGAGATTTCCGACGGCAGAATCACAAGAGATGAGGTGATCCGCTAATGGGACAGAATCATATTTTTTTAAAAATGACTTACCGGCAAATGGTAAAAAACAAAGTGCGTACACTGGTAACGATTATCGGCATTATGCTGTCAGCGGCGTTGATTACGGCAATTACGGTCTTTATCGCCAGCCTGCATAAAAGTATGCTGGATTATAAAATCAAAGAATCGGGCAACTGGTACGGCGTGATTGAGCAGGTCGATTTAAAGGAAGGGCTGGAAAAAATCAGGCAGGACAGTGACATTTTATCAGAACGTCTGATGTACAATATCGGTAGTACCATTGAAGAACAGGACGGACATCAGATCAGTGTCAAGGCATTCAGTGATGAAAATGAAATCAGCCTCCCATTGGAGCTTACAGAAGGCAGAATGGCGGAAAATTCAAAAGAAATTGTAGTTGCAAGGGATTTGATTACAAGCGGTATTCTTGCGGACTGCAAGGTGGGCGATACGATTGAACCGGAACTTGCGGACACACAGGGATATACGGTAGTCGGTCTGTATGAGGACGCAGGTTTTAATGTCGGCAGCACAAGCAGCTATGTAGTGTATACAAAATACGATGAAAATACAAAGAATATTGAAAGTGCCGATGTTTACATTCGGGTGAAAAATCCGAAGAATACGTTTGCGGTTTTAAAACGGTACAGCGATGCATCCTATGAAACCGGCTACAATCCCGGACTGTTAAGACTGACAGGAATATCCGTGTATTCTTCCTATTACTCTTTTATTACGACGATAGCGGTGATTGTGATTGTACTGGTTGTCGGGGCTTCGGTGCTTTTAATTTACAATTCCTTTGTCATTTCGTTAAATGAACGGACAAAGCAGTTCGGACTGCTCTCTTCTGTGGGGGCGACTAAAGCACAGCTTCGTAAATGTGTGCTTTCCGAGGCATTTTTAGTCAGCATTGCAGGAATTCCGCTGGGAATTTTGGTGGGTGTTGCGGGAATCGGCATTACCCTTTTTGGTGTGCGTGCCAGTATGAAAAGCATTGCGGCAAGCCTGGTGTCCCTCGGTGAAATGAAAATGTATCCGGCACCTGCGGCAATTGCGGCGGCAGCAGTCGTATCTTTATTTACGGTGCTGATTTCAACGTTTATCCCGATGATACGGATTTCGAGAATGTCCGCGATTGAGGCAATCCGTCAGAACGGCGATATTCAGTTAAGCCGCAGAAAGGTCAGATGTTCTAAAATATTCCGGAAGCTGTTCGGCGTGGAAGGCGTAATCAGCCGTAAAAACTTTAAAAGAAGCGGCAAAAGATACCGCACTACGATATTTTCACTGTTTGTCAGTATCGTGATGTTTGTATCGGCAAGCGCATTTGGCAAATACCTTGTGCTTATGGTCGAGGAAAATTATAAGCTTGGGGAATACGATATTTATTACCGTTCCGGCTTCCTGGCAGACAGCGAAAAAGAAGAAGCGATCATTGAAAAATTAAAACAGGTACAGGGTGTAAAAGAAAGTTCAACCACATTGTCTGCGGGGCTGTTCTGGTACAAAGCGGACGAAAACAGCGAATATCTCACAGAAGAATACAAAACAGAGCGCAAGAAAAGTGAAAATGCTTCGGTTTCCTATAATGATGGAAAAACTCAGATGTTTGTATACGGTATCGCAGATGATTTGTATGAACGATATTTACAACAGAACGGATTATCAAAGGATACGTATATGAATGCAAAAAATCCGGTCTATCTGCTCTACACCAACCGCCGTGTGACGGATACAAAGACCGGAAAACGAAAGGATTATACGGTTTTTGCAAATCAGGCATTTACATTAAAGGCATGCTTTTATCCGGTTGCGGAAGATGAAAATGAGCAGGAAGAAAAACAGGCGGCAGATATTGATTTTGATATCGGAAGAACGGTGGATAAGCTGCCGTATGCGGTGCAGACCGACCTGCGCTATCAGAATGATATTATGCTGTGTTCACGCACCATGGCAGAAAAACTCATGGAAAAAACGCAGTGCCAGCAGGGCGGACTGATAACTTATTTTAAGACGACAGACCATATGGCGGTGTATGAACAGATGCAGAAAATTCTCAAAGACAATGGTCAGTATTTCCGCTATAGTCTGGTCGATGAGGCAATGGAATACGAATCCTACAGAAGTATTATTTATGTGGTAAAAGTATTCTCATACGGATTTTTAGTATTGATGTCGCTGATAGCCATGGCAAATGTATTTAACACCATTTCTACCAATATGATGCTGCGGCGCAGGGAATTTGCCATGTTAAAATCCATCGGCATGACGGAGCAGGGTTTTGGCAAAATGCTGTATTTTGAGTGTCTGATGTACGGCTCTAAAGCTCTGTTATATGGGATTCCGGTGTCTGTGCTTATATCCGTCTGGATTGCCAAAACGATTAACAACGTACAGGTGCTGGTATTGGATATTCCGTGGATGGCAATTTTAATTTCAGTACTAAGCGTCTATTTCATTGTATTTGTAACTATGATATACTCTAAGAAAAAGCTTCAGAAATTAAATCTGATCGGGTGTATTAAAGAGGAAAATATTTAATGGAATGGAAAAAACTGCGCAGAAAAATTCAGGTTCCGGCGTATATCCAGTTTTTTATCAGTATTGTATTCTGGATTGCGGCGGGGCTTGGGCTGTATGGAACACTGCCGCTTGCGGTTTATGTTTTTATGGGAATGTTACTGGTGTGCAATATCAGTATTATTTTATCGACATTTTTACTGGATAAGTTTTATATTGTTAATTTACAGGAAAATTTTAAAAATCTGGAACATCTTAATTTAAAACTGCGCGCACAGCGGCATGAATACTTAAATGAAATGCAGGTCGTTTACGGATTGCTTGAACTGGAAGAATATGAAGAAGCGTACCGGTATCTGCATCCGCTCTATGAGGACATTGCGCGGATTGGAAAAGCACTGCGGACGAAAAAACCGGCGGTCAATGCTCTGCTTCAGGCAAAAATGGAGTATGCGCAGAAGCAGCAGATTACATTTTTTGTGGAAGTGTCGTCAGATCTGGCGGCACTTTCCATGGAGCAGTGGGAAGTGTGCCGGATTCTTGGCAATTTAATCGACAATGCGTTTACGGCGGTGTCCGGCATGGACGGAGAGAAAAAGGTACATCTGTGTATTCAGGAAAATGAAAAACAGTATTTGTTTATTATATACAATAACGGTCCGGTTATACCGGAAAATAAGCGGGAACTGATTTTTAAGAAGGGGTATTCAAGCAAAAAGGAAGAAGGCCACGGACTGGGGCTGTGGATGGTGCGGAAGCTTGCAGGGCAGTATCGAGGCACGATTACCGTTACTTCCGTACCGGGAAAAACAGAATTTGACGTGACACTTCCAAAATAAAAATGACAGTTGCATATCAAAAAGTGACAGTTGCGGATAAAAGATGCGGCATTGCGTGATTATGTCTTTTCTTTCGGTGAGTTTTGTATATACTGTAAACAGAAAGAAAAAAAGAAGCGAAAAGGAAAGGAGAAGGGCAATGGACGGTTTTATGATTTTGGGAATTGTACTGCTGGCGGCTGGCTTTCTTTTTGTAGGAATTGAAACCCTTATACCGGGCTTTGGCGCGCCGGGAATTTTAGGCGGGTGTTGTCTGGTCGCCGGAGTGTTTTTAATCGCAGACAGCGTGCAGGAAGCTGTTATTATCGTAGCAGTCGTTTTATTGCTGCTTGCAGTTTTGATATTTACGCTGGTTACACTGCTTGCAAAGGGCAGGTTAAAGACACCGATTATTCTGAATGATAAAATGAATAAAGAAGAAGGTTACATAAGTTCTACGGATTTACAGTATCTTGTAGGGAAAAAAGGGGTTGTAACCACGGATTTACATCCGGCAGGGAAAGTACGGATAGAAGATGTAGAGTTTGATGTGATTTCTGACGGTGCGTTTTTAGAAAAAGGCACACTGGTGGAGATTTACAAAATCAGCAATTCATCACTTGTGGTCAGAAAGGCAAGACAGGAGTAGAGATTAATTCAAATGGGCAGCCATTTTGTATTAATAAATGAAAATATGCATACACAGAAAGGGGTTAAAGGTTATGGTAGGACCGATTATTGTTGCAGCAGTAGTAGTATTTATTTTGATTATGTTTTTCTCGTTTGTTCCGGTGGGACTGTGGATTTCATCGATGGCATCCGGAGTGCGGGTTGGCATTTTCACACTGATTGGTATGCGTTTAAGACGTGTTGTCCCGGCAAGAATTATTCTTCCGCTCATTAAGGCAACCAAAGCCGGTATCGCATTGCAGGTCAACCAGTTAGAAGCACATTACCTTGCAGGCGGTAACGTAGACGGCGTTGTTGATGCGCTGATTGCTGCAGAACGTGCAGGCATTGATTTACCGTTTGAAAAGGCGGCGGCAATTGATCTTGCGGGACGAAATGTCTTAGAAGCCGTAAAGATGAGCGTTAATCCGAAGGTGATTGAAACACCGAATATTTCAGCTGTGGCAAAGGATGGTATTGAACTGCTTGTAAAGGCAAGAGTCACTGTAAGAACAAATCTGGAACGTCTGGTTGGCGGTGCCGGTGAAGCAACGATTATCGCACGTATCGGTGAAGGTATTGTTACAACGGTAGGTTCGGCAGCAGAACACAAGAGAGTGCTTGAAAATCCGGACGATATTTCAAAGCTGGTATTATCAAAGGGATTGGATGCGGGAACTGCATTTGAAATTCTTTCCATCGACATTGCGGATGTCGACATCGGACGAAACATTGGTGCACATTTACAGAGTCTTCAGGCAGAGGCCGACAAAAATATCGCACAGGCAAAAGCAGAGGAACGCCGTGCAATGGCGGTTGCAAAGGAACAGGAAATGCGCGCTTACGTTGTAGAAGCCGAAGCCGAAGTACCAAAGGCACTGGCATACGCACTGCGTGAAGGCAAGTTAGGCATCATGGATTACTATGATATGCAGAATATCAAGGCAGATACGAAAATGCGTGAAAATATCGCAAGAGAAGACATTAATGCAAAGAAGATTTTAGAGGGTGATGCACATGAACCAAAAGATGTCTTATAGCAGCCAGCAGCAGTTAAAAAAGACGATTGCGGCAAGACTGAAAGCAGCAGGCAGTGAACTTGGCGGGCAGTTAGGCGCACAGGTTGTCAGACAGCTTGGCGGACAGCCGGGGAACCGGCAGTCTGCTGCTCCGCCGCTGCCATCCACACAGCAGCAGGCACAGCCGCGGCAGGAAGTTCATACCATGCCGGACGGCATGTCCTGTGCACAGGATATGCACCGTGCAGGTAAAACAGGATTTGAGGGAATATCTGGCGGCATGGATACAGAAGTATTAAGACAGGCAGTTGTATTATCCGAGATTCTTGCAGAACCGGTATGTAAAAGAAGACACAGAAGAAACAGACGATTTGAAAGGGAAAATGACATGGCAATCAAGGTAATGCTTGTAGACGATGAGGCTCATATCCGCTTGATTTTGCGCAGGGTCATAGAACGGAATCCGGCATTTTGTGTTGTCAGCGAATGTGACAGCATGACAGATGCCCTGCTGGCTTTTCACGAAACGCAGCCTGAGGTTGTGTTTATGGATATTGAGATTAAGGGCAGCAGCGGAATAGACTGTGCAAAGGTAATTGCACAGTCTGCGCCGGATACGAAAATCATTTTTGCAACGGCATATTCGGAGTATATGTCCAATGCGTTTGAACTGTATGCGTTTGACTATCTGGTAAAGCCATTTGATATGGAACGGATTCAGCATACACTGGAGCGGATACAGCGTAGTTATGAAAGTCAGTATCAGGGCGTCAGTAAAAATGATATGGACGATGCAAACAATATAAATGATAGCAACGGTAATAATAACGGCGGCAGTGTAAAAGACAACATAGGTGACACGGACAGTATCAATATCTGTCAGAATCAGAATCCGTCAGAAGTACCGTCCGGGTCCAAAAAGGCAGATATACCGTCCGAAAAAGCGCGGGAGAAGCTTCACGAGAAAGATAAAATCCTGATTAAGGGCAAAGAAAGCGTGCGTTTTTTTGATAAAGACGACATTATTTTTGTAGAGCGTGAGAACAATGCCACGATTCTTTATACGGCAGATGCAGAACCGTTTACGACCAGCATGGCAATCAGCGAGCTGGAAGAAAAGCTTTCGGACACAGGTTTCCTTAGAAGCCACAAGTCGTATCTGATTAATGTTTCAAAAATTAAATCCATTGAGCCGTATGGCAGGTGGACGTATGTTGTCAAATTCAAAGGAACACAAAAAGATGCGCTGATTACAAAAGAACATTTTGAGGAGATTAAACAGATTTACGGATAGTACGGGGCAGTACACATTTTCCGTAAATCTGTTTTGCGTTATAAATCCATAGATGTTGCAGGAAGTTGTGGCGTTTAGGGTTGGTTTCTTTTCCGCTTTATGATACAATAGCCTTGTTTAGTCAGCAAAGGAATGAAAAAGATGAAAAAATGTTTAATCGCCGGCGGCGGTGCAGCCGGCATGATGGCTGCCATTACGGCGGCAAGAAATGGAAATCAGGTTATTTTATTTGAAAAAAACGAAAAGCTTGGAAAGAAGCTGTTTATTACAGGAAAGGGCCGTTGTAATTTTACGAATGCAGGCGATTCCGAGGATATTTTTAACAGTGTCGTCACCAATCGCAAGTTTTTATACAGCGCGTTCAACGGCTTTTCCAATTATGATACAATGGGCTTTTTTGATGAACTGGGGCTGGCGTTTAAAATTGAACGCGGCAACCGCGTATTCCCGGAATCAGACCATTCCTCAGATGTCATCGGCGCATTACAGCGTGAGATGAAAAAGCTGTCGGTAGAGGTTCATTTAAATACTGAGGTTGTGCAGGTGTGCCACAAGGACGGCAGATTTACAGGGCTGAGGGTGAAAGATACAGTGACAGGCAGTAAGCGCATGGTACAGGGCAATGCGCTGATTATAGCGACCGGCGGTAATTCTTATCAGTCTACAGGCTCTACCGGGGACGGCTACCGTTTTGCAAAAGAACTGGGACACGAAGTGACACCGATTCTTCCGGCACTGGTGCCGTTTATTGTAAAAGAAGAATGGGAGCGCGAGTTGCAGGGGCTCAGCCTTAAAAATGTGGCAGTTACGATTTCAGATCCGGATACCGGCAAAAAGATTTACTCAGATTTTGGGGAAATGCTTTTTACGCACTTTGGCGTGAGCGGTCCGACAGTGCTTAGTGCCAGCAGTTATGCGGCAAAGGTTATCCGCCAGAAAAATCTTTTACTTACGATAGATTTAAAACCGGCACTTGATGAAGCACAGCTAGACGAGCGTGTGCTGCGGGATTTTGAAGAAGCAAAGAATAAAAGCTTTAAAAATTCACTGGATAAGCTATTGCCAAAGAAGCTGATTCCTGTGGTTGTGGAATTAAGTAAAATCCCACCGGACAAGAAAATCCACGAGGTCACAAAGCAGGAACGCCAGCGGCTGGTTACGCTGTTAAAGAATTTCAAGTTGACCCTTACGGGACTGCGCGGCTTTCAGGAAGCCATTATCACGCAGGGCGGTGTGAGTGTCAAAGAAGTCAATCCGGCAACGATGGAATCAAAGCTGGTATCCGGTGTGTATTTTGCGGGTGAAGTCTTAGACGTGGATGCCGTAACCGGCGGTTTTAATTTGCAGATTGCGTGGTCAACAGCCTATGCGGCGGCGGCACATTTATCGTAAAAGTTTTGATAAATGGCAGTAAGACGAAAAATTTATAAATATTTTAAATATAAAATGTAAAATATTACAATAAATGTAATGGAATGGAGAAAAAATGGCAGTATCAATAGCGATTGACGGACCTGCTGGTGCAGGAAAAAGTACGATTGCCAAGCTTTTGGCGGCAAAGATGAATTATATTTATGTGGATACAGGCGCAATGTACCGTGCAATGGCGGTATATTTTACGCAGAATCACGTCAACCCGGACGATGAGCGTGAAATCAATGCGGCAGTGTCCAATGTGGACATTACGATTGAATATATGGACGGCGTACAGCAGGTGATTTTAAACGGTGACAATGTCACAGGACTGTTACGCACAGAAGAAACAGGAAAAATGGCTTCAAAGACATCAAAGTATGCGGCAGTGCGCAGTAAGCTGGTGGATTTACAGCGAAAGCTGGCAAAGACAACCGATGTCATTATGGACGGCAGGGACATTGGAACGACCGTGCTTCCGGATGCTTTTGTAAAAATTTATCTGACAGCGAGTACACAGGCACGCGCAAAAAGAAGATTTGACGAGCTTACACAGAAAGGTGAGCAGTGTAATCTGGAAGAAATTGCGGCAGATATCGAAAGCCGTGACTATGCTGACATGCACCGTGAAATTTCCCCGTTAAAGCAGGCAGAAGATGCAATACTGGTGGATACATCCGATATGAATATCGAAGAAGTTGTTGCAAAGCTTACACAGATTATTGAGGAGAAAAAGGCATCATGAAAGAAGTGATTCTTGCAAAATCGGCAGGATTTTGTTTTGGTGTAAAGCGTGCGGTGGATACCGTATATGAACAGACAGGCAAAAAAAACGTCTATACATTTGGACCGATTATTCATAATGAAGAAGTTGTTAAAGATTTAGAAAAAAAAGGCGTCTTTGTTATTAATACAATGGAGGAATTAGACGATATTACAGAAGGAACGGTGATTATCCGTTCACACGGAGTATCCAGTGCGGTTTATGAAGCATTGCAGAAGAAAGGCGGGGAAATTGTAGATGCCACCTGTCCGTTTGTATTAAAAATTCACAATATTGTGAAACAGGAAAGTGCAAATGGCAAGCAGATTGTTATTATCGGCAATGAAAAACACCCCGAAGTCGAAGGAATTATGGGGTGGTCCAAAACACAAGTACATGTGGTTGATACCGCAGAAAAGGCACAAAATCTGCAATTAGACCCACAGCGGGAAGTGTGTATCGTATCCCAGACGACATTTAATTACAATAAATTTAAAGAATTAGTTGAAATTATATCCGAAAAGGGGTACAATATTATTATTCGTAATACAATTTGTAATGCAACTGAGGAACGTCAGACAGAAGCACGGGAGATAGCGAAGCGTGTTGATGCAATGATAGTAGTCGGAGGCAGCAGCAGTTCCAATACGCGAAAACTGTATGAAATCTGTAAGAACGAGTGTAAAGATACATATTACATTCAGACGCTTAATGACCTTGACATGACAAGTTTGGGCAAGGCAGACTGCATAGGTATTACAGCAGGGGCATCGACCCCAAACAATATTATTCAGGAGGTTTACACTAATGTCAGAACAGAGCTTTGAAGAGATGTTAGATGAAACATTTAAGACAATACATACAGGAGAGGTAGTTGACGGTACTGTTATCGACGTTAAGGAAGACCAGATCATCCTTAACATCGGCTATAAGGCAGATGGTATTATTACACGTAATGAATACTCATCTACACCGGGCATTGACTTAACAACAGTTGTATCTGTTGGTGATACAATGCAGGCTAAGGTCCTTAAAGTAAACGACGGCGAAGGTCAGGTATTATTAACATACAGAAGACTTGTAGCTGATAACGGTAATAAGAAGCTTGAAGAAGCTTTTGAAAACCAGACAGTATTAACAGCAACAGTAAGTCAGGTTATGAATGGCGGTCTTGGTGTTGTCATTGACGAAGCAAGAGTATTTATTCCGGCAAGTCTTGTTTCAGACACATATGTAAAGGATTTATCTGTATACAAGGATAAGGAAGTTTCTTTCGTAATCACAGAGTACAATCCAAAGAGAAGAAGAATCATCGGTGACTGCAAGCAGTTAATCGTTGCACAGAAGGAAGCAGCACAGAAGGAATTATTAGAAAAGATTCACGAAGGTGATACAATCGAAGGAACAGTTAAGAATGTAACAGACTTCGGTGCATTTATCGACCTCGGCGGTGTTGACGGACTTCTTCATATTTCAGAAATGTCATGGGGCAGAACAGAAAATCCTAAGAAAGTATACAAGGTTGGCGATTCTGTAAAGTGCTTCATTAAGGAAATCAACGGCAATAAGATTGCTTTAAGCGTGAAGTATCCGGATTCTAATCCTTGGAACGATGCAGCTACAAAGTATGCTGTAGGTAACGTTGTTAAGGGTAAAGTTGCAAGAATGACAGATTTCGGTGCATTCGTACAGCTTGAAGAAGGTGTTGACGCATTACTTCATGTTTCACAGATTGCGAAGGAACATATTGAAAAGCCTTCAGATGTTCTTTCAATCGGTCAGGAAATCGAAGCAAAGGTTGTTGACATGAACGAAGCTGAAAAGAAGATCAGTCTCAGCATGAAGGCTCTTGCATCAGATAACGCTCAGGAAGAATCAACAGAAGAATAATTTAGAACGGTCATCAGACAGTCTATATTCATAGAAGCTGCCGCTGCCACATTTCATATGTGGCGGCGGCAGCTTTTTTACGTGGCTTGTTTGTCAGTTCTTTGCCGGAAACAAGGACAATTATTGTTTTCTGACAGTTGAACTCCTGAAAGTGACAGTTGCGGGGCAAAGATGCGGTATTGCGTGATTATGTCTTCTGTTTTGGAAAATTTGGTATATACTGTAATCAGAACAAGGGAAAGAAATTAAAAGAACGTGAATGACAGCACGGGCAGAAGGGCAGGAAGCAAATGTAAAAGAGAATGTGAGGAGGTGGCAGAGATGTCTGATTATGAAAGCTGGCTGGTAAAAAGAGAAGAAAAAGCGGAACGAAAGAACGCAGTATTCTGGCTGATTTTTAGTATCATAATCATTGGTATTGCAATGTGGTGCTTTGTTGATACAATCCGGGAGTATCAGTTTTCCGAAAAACTCCTGCGGGAAGGAACGTGTATTACGGCAGAGTACTATGAAGGACATAATGCATATCAGTATTTTGAAGCAGGAAAAAGCAGGTTTGCTGTTTGTAAGAAAAGTATCATCTACAAAGACCAGGGTGATACCGTGAAAATGTATTATACAGGGGACGACTTTTCACAGGCAGTTCCATTGCTGGCAGACTGGGTATGGATAACGGGATTTGGCATTGAAATTGCAGTTATGGGAGCTGGTCTTATCGGTGTGATACGGCAGGGAAAGCGGATACACAGAAATAATCTGCGGAAACAAAGTAACCGTGTGAAAAGTGAAAGTGCATTTTAGGCAGATATAGGAAGTATGAGGGTAAAGTAAAGATGGTCAATAAAATGGAATGAATAAGAGCAGGAGAACAGCTCATGGACAGGTCAGCCGCAGGGGTGCGGCAGAAATGGAGGCAGTTATGTTTGGAGAATTAAATGGCGGCGACAGCATGATGGAAACACTCGGTTTACAGTTTAAAGACAAGATTTATGACGATATGAAAACAGATGAACACACCGATGAACGCATGGAAGCACTGCGGGAGCAGGAACTGCGTACAAAGCCTAAAAGAAAAGGGCTGTTTTCTATATTCAGAAGAAATAAGAAGTAGTCAGAAAATCTAAGTTTAAATTTTACAAAAAATTTAAACAGTATTTGCCTGATTCTCATTTGAACTTTACGAAGACATAGTAATATAGACTCCGGCAGTGAAGCTAAGATTTAGGAGGAAAGAAAAATGTCTAACGGAAAGAAAAAGAAAATGAAGAAGATGGTATGTGCAGCGGCGGCAGGCATGATGACCATGAGTTTTATCATGCCTGCTTTTGCGCAGGATACGGCAATTACACCGAAAAAAGCAGTCTATGGATATTATGTTGACGAATATCAGAAAAATGGAGAAGACGGCATAAAAGATACACTGCAAAATCCGGCAATTGGTGTACTCTCAGAAATGCTTGATTATTTTACACCGGGTACGGCATGGGATAACGGCACGATATTAAATTCTGCAATGCATGAAATGAACCTGAAGGAAACGGCAAAAATCAATCAGAATAGTACACAGGCAGAGAAAGAACTGGCGTTCTATGATGATTTACATGACGGCAATTACAGTATGATTTCAGGACTTGGAATTTATGCGGATGAATTTAAGAAAGGCACGAATGCCAAAACATCGATTATAGAGATACCGGCAGATGCCGATACGGTGAAATATTCAGATGCGTATAAGGATAACGGGGAATGGGCAGATACAGACAGCACCTACGGCGGCATTGTAGAACTGGTGACGGCACTTAGAACTGGTGCGGCAAGTACTTCTTAGGCGAAGAAGTATAACAAATACATGCGTCCGTTCCGCTGGACAAGCCTTCTTCTTTTGGTATCATCTGTGGCGGCAGCGGCTGGTATTCAGATGAGAAATACTACAAGACTTATATCAATGCTCATGTACGGTAGAGAAGCACAAAGCAAAACAAGGATAGCCAGCCCTGCCACTATTCCGAAGTCAGGGGAACGCAATAGAAAAATTCATAGCTGTATGCTATACTTAATTAGCATTTGAACATATCAAGCTGACACAGCAATCTCTTTACTTGCCGTTAATGCGCGTCTACCAATAGTCCGCACAAAGCAAGAGTAGCGTAAAGGTATAAAAATTTCAAACTTCTTTGTAACGAAATTCCGATTTCTCCGTCTAACCTATGAAGCTGAAGGAGGTGATGACAAGTATGGACTATGAAAAACTCTATAAAGCCTACTATTTACAGGTATACTCGTATACTATTTCTCTTGCCAAAAATCGTGAGATAGCAGAGGAAATCACGCAGAACACATTCTATAAGGCTGTTTCTACAACATCACAATTCAAAGGTAAGTCAGATGAATTGACATGGCTCTGCTCCATAGCAAAAAATCTTTACCATGATGAAATGCGAAGCCGTCAGCGAGTAGCTGATGTGAGTGAAATCAATGACTTGCCATCAAATGAAAATGTTGAGAACTCAGTTGCAGATTCTGACATGGCGTTCCGCATACACCTCGTTCTTCACCGTTTGGAAGAACCATACAAAGAAGTCTTTCAGCTTCGCGTATTCGGGGAACTATCTTTTTCACAAATCGCTGCAATTTTTGGAAAAACAGAATCATGGGCGAGAGTTACTTATCATCGTGCAAAGCTAAAAATTCAAGAAAGGATGGATGAAAAGCATGAGTAAACAATGCGATATTGTTCGAGATATTCTTCCGCTGTATGTTGACGATGCTTGCAGCGAAGCAAGCGCAGAGATGGTAAAAGAGCATTTGAACGCCTGTGCTGACTGTAACGCAATTTATCAGAAATTGCTTTCTCACACGAGCGAAGATGTTCTTCACGAAGAAAGCGAAAGCGTTATTATGCGCCATGAGGCAAAAGAAAAGCAGAGAGGCAGAAAAAAGATAACGATTGCTGTTCTCGTTTCCATCGCTCTTTGTATCATTGCAATTTTTACAGCTCTCTTTCTGTTACCTATAAACATTGCTTATGAGCCTGTCAAAATCGACTTCCCATTTGAGGTTGAAGATGTCGAAAACGTTGAAATGTACCACTATGACGGAGTGCCTGCATCAGCAGAAAAGAAAGTAGTTGTTGCTGAAAATGATATAAAGACCCTGTATGATAAGTTCAAGGGCTTATCCCTAAAAGACAAAACGACTGAGGAAACTGCCGGAGCAGATGTGACCAGCTTTAGATTTAACCTCTCAGATGGAACAAGCTACGATTTGATTTACGCCTGCTATGGGGTTAAAAACGGCGAATTGAAGTCAGCAGCAGGCGGTTTTAAGTATTTCACAAGTGCGGATATCGGCTCTTATTGGAACAATTTGAATACGGAACTTGAGGCAATTCCTATCAATGAGAGTGAATTGCCGTGAGCAGATAGCAAACCCAGCCGAGCCTGTCAACGGTCAAGATGAACGGCGCAAATGCGCCGCCGTTGACAGCCCCGCCCGTCTTTGCTGTTCGGTAATCAAGAGGGCGACAG
>ERZ827194.750-NODE-750-length-19691-cov-9.76808_pt1 | contig 19691 bp, 18 predicted proteins | sample MGYA00519777_ERZ827194 | MGnify/ENA primary metagenome ERZ827194 (study PRJEB31778, sample SAMEA3449277) | human gut metagenome | biome: human gut; feature: human-associated habitat; material: faeces | place: United Kingdom | collected 2010/2012 ...
GTGGTACGCCCGAAGGGACTCGAACCCCCAACATTCAGAACCGGAATCTGACGCTCTATCCATTGAACTACGGGCGCTTCTCTCATAAAGCCTTATCATTATAGCAGGCTTTTCTTCTCTTGTAAAGTGGTATTTTAAAATTTCTCACAAAATTCAGAAAAGTGAGAGATTTTTCGCCTCAGTACGCTTTACTCCGTTTTTTTTATCGACTATAATGTTGTCTGTTCAACAGGCGGCGGACCGGATCCGGCTGCCGGAGAGGATGAAAAGCCATGACGGAACGTGAGAAAATGCTGTCCGGCGCCCTGTATCAGGCGGGCGCGCCGGAGCTGGTCCGTGCAAGACGGCAAGCCAAGGAGCTGTGCCGCCGGTTCAATCTGGAGGCCGCGCGGGACCCGGAGGCCGGAGAACGTCTGTTGCGGGAGCTGCTGGGCGCGGTGGGAGAGGACGTCTCCATCCAGCCCATGTTCTGGTGCGACTACGGCTGTCATATCCGCATGGGCTCTCACATCGAGATCAACCACAACTGCGTCATCCTGGACTGCGCCCCGGTGACCTTTGGGGACCATGTGCTTATCGGTCCCAACTGCGGCTTCTACACGGCGGGACACCCCCTGGAGGCCGCCGCCCGAAACACCGGACTGGAGTTCGCCCGGCCCATCACCGTGGGGGACAGCGTCTGGTTCGGCGGCAGCGTGGCCGTCCTGCCCGGAGTCACCATCGGCTCCGGAGCGGTCATCGGCGCGGGGAGCGTGGTCAGCCGGGACATCCCGCCCAACGTGGTGGCGGCGGGCAATCCCTGCCGGGTGCTGCGCCCCATCCATCCCGGCGGCGTGGAGGAGACGTGAACGCCTGTTGACCCTTCGCAGAGAGAAAGGAGGACTACGCCTGTCCGGCGAAGCAGATGCCGGAACACGCGTCAAAAGCGCCAGAGCCTGCCCAGTGGGCAGGATGACGAGGAGAAGGGAGTATCGAGCGGACGGCGGCCAGGCCGCGGTCTGAAAATTCGGCGGATGCCCTTCCGCGCCGCCTGGGTGCGTACACAGTCAGCAAATATGCGGGTGACCGCAAAACAGAGGGGCTGTGACCGGGAAACGAGGGTACAAATGTCTGCGAGTTTGTCCTCCCGAAGTTCAATATTGAGGAGGAATATCATTTTATGTGTGGCATTGTTGGTTTTATTGGGAAGGAGCAGGCCGCGCCCATCCTGCTGGAGGGTCTCTCCCGTCTGGAATACCGGGGCTACGACTCCGCCGGATTGGCGGTCTATGACCGGGAGAAGGGACTTCAGGTGGTGAAGGCCAAGGGCCGTCTCCAGGTCCTGTACGACCTGACGGACGGCGGCGCGCTGGTCCCTGGTGTTATGGGCGTGGGGCATACCCGCTGGGCCACCCACGGCGCGCCCAACGACGTGAACTCCCACCCCCAGGTGAGCCAGTCCGGGCGGATTGCCGTGGTCCACAACGGGATCATCGAAAACTACGCCAAGCTGAAGGAGTTTCTGGAGTCCAAGGGAGTGGTCTTTGCCTCTGAGACAGACACCGAGGTGGTGGCCCAGCTGCTGGAATATTACTACGACGGCGACCTGCTGGACGCGGTCTCCAAGGTGCTCCACCGCATCGAGGGGGCGTACGCCCTGGGCATCGTATGCGCCGATGAGCCGGATAAGCTGGTGGCGGTGCGGAAGGACTCCCCCCTGGTGCTGGGATATGGAGAGGGCTTCAACCTGCTGGCCTCCGACGTCACCGCCGTCATCAAGCATACCCGAGAGGTGTGTTATCTGGATGACGGGGAGGTGGCCGTGCTCACCCCTGGCTCAGTCCAGGTGTACAACTCCCTGCTCCAGCCGGTGGTGAAGGAGCACTCCCATGTGGACTGGGAGATATCCGCGGCGGAGAAGGGCGGCTATGAGCACTTCATGTTCAAGGAGATCATGGAGCAGCCCAAGGCCCTGCGGGACACCATTTTCCCCCGCCTGCGGGGGGACCGGGTGGTGCTGGACGAGCTGACCATCACCCGGGAGGAGCTGGAGCGGATGGACCGCCTGTACATCATCGCCTGCGGCTCCTCCTACCATGTGGGAGTGGCGGCTAAGTACATCCTGGAGCGGCTGCTGCGCATCCCAGTGGAGGTGACTCTGGCCTCGGAGTTCCGGTACTGCGACCCCATCGTGACCGACCGGACCCTGGCCCTGGTCATCAGCCAGTCCGGAGAGACCATCGACACCCTGGCCGCCATGCGGGAGGCCAAGCGCCTGGGCGCCCGCCTGCTGTCCATTGTCAACGTGGTGGGGTCCACCATTGCCCGGGAGTCGGATGATGTGCTGTATACCTGGGCAGGGCCGGAGATCGCCGTGGCCACCACCAAGGCTTACTCCACCCAGCTGGCGGTGATCTATCTGGTGGGCCTCTACTTTGCCGAGCTGCTGGGCCGGATCGGGGCGGAGGAGTACTATGAGCTGGTGGCCCAGCTGCGCCTGCTCCCCTCCAAGGCGGAGGAGATCCTCGCCCACACCCAGGAGATCCAGTACTACGCCTCTATTTACTTCAACCACGACTCCGTCTTTTTCATCGGGCGGAATATCGACTACGCTGTGGGGCTGGAGGGCTCCCTCAAGCTGAAGGAGATCTCCTATATCCACTCGGAGGCGTACGCCGCCGGCGAGCTGAAGCACGGGACCATCTCCCTCATCGAGGACGGTACCCTGGTGGTGGCTCTGGCCAGCTGGAATACGCTGTTTGACAAGCTGATGAGCAATGTGAAGGAGGTCAAGGCCCGGGGCGCGGACGTCATCGGCATTTCCACCGCCAGCCACAGGGAGCAGCTGGACGCCCTGGTGGACAGCGCCATGACCATCCCGGACATCCATCCCATGTTCCTGCCCTCTCTGGAGGTCATCCCCATGCAGCTGTTTGCCTATTATGTGGCGCTGATGCGTGGGTGCGACATCGACAAGCCCAGAAATCTGGCCAAGAGCGTCACCGTAGAGTGATCAAAACGGCCCCGGACCCGGACGAATTTCGTCCGGGCCCGGGGTTTTCTATTGTCTATTGGATGTTTTCCTCCGCGCAGTTGTCCACCACGCGGAAGCCCATCTCCCCCGGCGCGGCCACGGGAAATTCGGCGATGCTGGCGCCGTCAAACCGGGCGCAGAGGCGCAGCTGGGGATTGAGGCGCAGATCCTCGCCCAAAATATCGCGGGGATCCTCTCGTTTTCTTGGCTCCATGGTTCCATCACCCCCGGTCTAGTATGTCCCGGAGGGCAGGCTTTTTTGCAAAAAGATCCCCGCCCCCGGAACCGGAGGCGGGGGATAGGGTCAGGACTGCTGGGTGGGCGCGGAATTGCCCTTGGAACCGCGGGCCATGTTCTGGGCGCCGGACTGACTCCGGTTCTGGGCCGCGGGCTCGGTATTCTCCGGGCGCTTCATGCCTTTCTTTGCCATTCAAATCCCTCCGTTTCGCTGCCGCCGCGCAGCAGCGCGGCGGCGTGGTCCTTCAGATCAGCCATGGAGTTGATCCCATTGGGGCGGGTACGGAGCCGGTCCTGCACATGGACGGGAAGGGCGTCGAAATAGCGCTTGGCCTCCGGTTCCCGGCGGAACAGGGCGTACAGATCGCGGTACTGCAATGGACATCACCTCGCCCCTTAAGTATGGACCCGCCCCGGGAAGATTATTCCGGAGACGGGATATTTTTTCGTTCTGCGCCAGGGGGCGGAGGTCAGGGCCGGAACATCCTCCCGCCGCGCCGCTTTTCCCGTGCTCTACGCCTATTAAGATGCCGTAAATTTTGGATGAAAACCCTGTGCTTTCTTCATAAAGAGGCGGGAAAACCACGGAGAAAAGGCGTTTTTGCTGTAATGTCGTGAAAATGTTCAAAAATGAATGTTTGGAATTGTGGAAAGTGCGGGAAATAAAATTCATGTTGTAGAAATTTGAAGGAAATTGAAGTTGACGCATAAAATGAGGTACGAAGTATGAAACAGCCGAGGAGCGGCTGAACAAAAAAGAAGAGGAGAGAGGAAACTTATGCTGACGATCCAAATGGATATGCTGCAGACGGCGGCTCTGGCAATGCTGCTGTTCCTCCTGGGACGCTTCATCGTCAATCACGTTGACTTCTTGAAGCGCTGCTGCATCCCCGCCCCGGTGGTGGGCGGACTGATCTTCGCCATCCTGCACCTGGTCACCTATCAGACCGGGATCCTGACCCTGGAGTTCGATGAGACCCTGCGCGTGGCCTTTATGGACTTCTTCTTCACCAGCGTGGGCTTCGGCGCCAGCATCAAGCTGCTGAAGAAGGGCGCGCTGCCTGTCATGATCTTCCTGCTGCTGGCCACCATCATGGTCACCATGCAGGACCTGGTGGGCGTGGGTATGGCCGGTATTTTCGGACTGGACGGCCGCATGGGCCTGTGCATGGGCTCCGTGCCCCTGGTGGGCGGTCACGGCACCTCCGCCTCCTTCGGTGATACCTTCCAGAAGGCCGGTGTGGAAGGCGCCCTGACGGTGGCTGTGGCCTGCGCCACCTACGGACTGGTGGCCGGCTCCCTCATGGGCGGCCCTCTGGGCAGATGGAAGATCAAAAAGTACAACCTGAAGCCCCATGTGACGGCGGAAGATGAGAAGCTGGGCGAGCCCGAGACCGTCTATCTCACCAAGTCGGAGAAGCTGGACAGCAATACCTTCCTGGATTCCTTTGTTCTGATCATCATTGCCACCGGCATCGGCACTTATATCACCAACGCCTTTGCCAAGATCGGCATCAACCTGCCGGTGTATATCGGCGGCATGATCGTGGCCCTGATCATCCGCAACGTGGCCGACGCCATGGGTAAGGAGCTGCCCCTGAAGGCCATCGATGTGGCGGGCAACACCAGCCTGAATGTGTTCCTGGGCATCGCCCTGATGACCCTGAAGCTGTGGCAGCTGGCTGAGCTGGCTCTGCCCATCGTGGTGACTCTGGCGGTCCAGACCCTGCTGATGTACCTGTTTGCCTCCTTTGTGGTGTTCCGTGTGATGGGCGCCGACTACGAGGCCGCCGTGATGACCGCCGCTTTCTGCGGCTTCGGCATGGGCGCCACCCCCAACGCCATGGCCAATATGCTGACCATCAAGAACCAGTACGGCCCCGCGCCCAAGGCGTTCTTTGTGGTCCCCCTGGTGGGCGGTATGTTCATCGACTTTACGAACTCTGCCGTTTTGACGGTATTTACCAACCTGGTCAGCTGACTCCGCTCTGTGAGCTGAGAGAACAGCGGGCCCCGATCCTCTGAACCGGAGGAGCGGGGCCCGCTTCTTATTTTTTGTGCTGCTCTGTGCCGGAGCGGACCCGCTCCGGCGGGAAAGGGACTTGCATCTTCGGACAAAATCCAGTACACTGGACACAGAAAAACCTCTTCTGGACCGACCGTTCGGAATCAGGATCAAAGGGGGACAAAGATATGGTATGGACGCTTGACCGGATCCGCTCCGGCGGACCGCGCTTTGGAGGGGGGAACGCCGGATGAGCCGCCCCGCTGACAATATTCTGGGGACCCTTCCGGTCCCCAAGCTGGTGTGGACCATGTCCGCCCCCATTATGCTCTCCATGCTGATGAGCGCCATCTACAACCTGGTGGACAGCATCTATGTGGCCCAGGTGAGCGAGCTGGACTTCCTGGCGCTCTCCTACGCCTATCCGGTCCAGCTGATGATGGTGGCCTTCTGCGCCGGGACCGGGGTGGGCTTCAATGCCCTGTTCGCCCAGCGCCTGGGGGCTGGGCAGAGGGAGGAGGCCAACCGGGTGGCCTGTCACGGCTTTTTGTTTTATGGGCTGTGCTGGCTGCTGTTCCTGGCCTTCGCCCTGCTGGGCGCGCCCCTCTTTTTCCGCCTGTCCACCGACAACGCGGCGGTGGCGGCGGCGGGGACCTCCTATCTGCGCATCTGCTGCGGCCTGTCCATCGGGATGTGTATGCAGTTCCTCACCGAGCGCCTGCTCCAGACCACCGGCCACCCCGCCGGCTTTATGATCGTACAGGGCTCCGGGGCCATCCTCAACATCATTCTGGACCCGGTGTTCATCTTTGGGCTGGACATGGGGGTGGTGGGGGCCGCCGCGGCCACCGTCATCGGCCAGATCTCCGGGGCCTGCATCGGCTTTTTCCTGCTGTGGCGCATCCGGGGGGAGTTCTCCGTCTCCTTCCGGGGCTTCCGGCCCGACCGGGCCCTCTCCGCGGAGCTGCTCCGCATCGCCGCCCCCGCCGTGGTGATGCAGTCCCTGTCCAGCTTCATGTCCCTGGGCCTCAACCAGCTGCTCACCCTCTGGTCGGACACGGCGGTCTTTGTGCTGGGGGTCTATTTCAAGATCCAGTCCTTTGTGTTCATGCCCATCTTCGGGGTCAACAGCGGCCTGATCCCCATCCTCAGCTATAACTACGGAGCGAAGTCCGCCCCCCGCCTCTCCCAGGCGGTGCGCTTCGGGGCGCAGCTGGCTCTGTCTGCCGCTGTGGCGGGGGCCGTCCTGCTGGCCCTGGCCGCCGGGCCTCTGCTGCGGTACTGCTTCCACGCCGGTGGAGCGGCCGCCGCCATGGGCGTTCCCGCCCTGCGTATGGCCGCCCTCTCCTTCCCCATCGCCGCCGCGAGCATCATCCTGTCCGCCGCCTTTCAGTCCCTGGGGCACAGCGGGAGCTCCCTGCTGATCGCCCTACTGCGGCAGATCCTGCTCCTGCTCCCCATCGCCGCCCTGCTTCTTTGGCTGGCCCCGGACAGCGTCTGGCTGTCCTTCCTGATCGCGGAGGCCATCACCTGCGTAGCGACTCTTCTCCTCTACCGCCGGACTGTCCGCCCCCTGATCGCCGGACTGGCGGACTCTGACTCCTCCCGCTGAACGGATTTCGGTCCACCCCGGTATTTGGAAGATTTGTGCGCTTTGATTCCTTTTTTTGTAAGGATTGTGAATTGCTTTTTCCCCGAGAATGTGATATTTATTGTACAGTCATACAAATCAAATACAGAGAGGAGTGACCTCGGAATGGAGCTTGGCCGATTTCTGTCCCGTTTCCGCCCTCTGATCCCTGTCCACGCTGTTTTTGACTTGGAATTTCTTACCCTCTTTCTCCTCTATCTCACAGTCCACTGGACGCCCCTGCTGGGGGATCTGCTGGCGATCGGCTTCTTCCCCGTCATCCATATTATTTGCCTCTGGGGAGAGCGCCGGTTCCTCCTGAGCGGCGGGGCTGCCGCCGTCCCGTGGGAGCGCCGCTTCCTGCTGGTCCACCTCCCACAGGCCCTGTACAGCCTGGGGGTCTGTGCCCTGCTGTTCCGCCACGGCTTCGGCCCTCTGGGGCTGCTCCTTCTGGCCCTGAAGGCAGCCGCCATCTGGTATGGTGCGAGACGCCCGCTCCAGCCCTCAGAAGAGGGAGCCTGATCGTTTGAAAACTCAGACGCCCCCGCCGCATCAAAAAATGCGGCGGGGGCGTCCTGCTGTTAAGGTGCTCCTGTTGTCAGGCCTGGCCCAGCCGCTCCAACAGGCGGCGCCAGAGGCTCTCCTTCCGGGCAGCGCGCGCGGTGTGTTGGGGGAGCTGTTCGGCCTCCTCCTCCGCTTCCCGCTGGAACACTTCCTGGCTGGAGCAGGGCGGCGCTCCGTTCCGCCTGGGATGCCACAGTCCGTCCGGCCCCAGTTGGCGGGCCTTGACGTTGTCGGAGATCAACACATCGGTGATGTGGAACACCCTGCGCCGAAGCTCCGGGTTCAGGATGGGGCAGGCCACCTCCACCCGCCGCTCCGTGTTCCGGGTCATAAAGTCGGCGGAGGAGAGGAACAGGTCTGCATCCTCCCCACGGCCAAACCGGTAGATCCGGGTATGCTCCAGATAGCGCCCTACGATGGAGAATACAGTGATGCGATCGGTCAAGCCCGGGATCCCCGGGCGCAGGCAGCAGATCCCCCGCACATTCATCACCACCTCCACCCCGGCCTGGGAGGCCTGGGCCAGCTTATCAATGAGTTTCCGGTCGGTGATGGAGTTCAGCTTCAGGAAGATATAACCCTGATCCCCCTTGGCGATCTCACGGTCGATGAACTTGATGCACTGGTCCCGCAATTGGTAGGGCGAGACCAGCAGGCGCTCATACGTCCCTTCCAGGTTAGCGGTGGCCAGGTTCTGGAACAGGGCGGCGGCGTCTGCCCCCAGCTCCGACCGGGCGGTCATCAGGCACAGGTCGGTGTACTGCCGGGCGGTCTTCTCGTTGTAGTTGCCCGTCCCCACCTGGGTGATGTGCTGGAGCCGTCCCCGCTCCCGCCGGGTGATGAGGCAGATCTTGGAGTGTACCTTGATGTCCTCCGCGCCGTAGAGGAGGGTGCAGCCCGCCTCTTCCATCCGCTCGGCCCACTGGATGTTGTTCTGTTCATCAAAGCGGGCCCGAAGCTCCATTAGGACGGTGACCTCTTTCCCGTTTTCAGCGGCTGCGCACAGGTACTCCGCCAGCTTGGCCTTGGAGGCCAGGCGGTAAATGGTGATCTTGATGGACAGCACGCATGGGTCGGAGGCCGCCTCCCGCACCAGATGGAGAAAGGGGTCCATGGACTGGAAGGGGTAGAAGAGCAGTACATCGTGCCGCAGCACCTGGGGCAGCACCTTCTCCTCCGGGCGGAGGGCCGCGGTGAGCCGCGGAGTATAGGGCGGGAAGCACAGGGCGGCGCGGCTCTCCGGGGGCAGCTGCCCCTCCAGGGCAAAGACATAGCCCATCCGCAGAGGCGCTTTGGAGAAAAACACCTGTTCCCGGCTCAGGTTCAGACGGCGGCACAGGGAGTCTAGCCCCTTCTCATCCCGACTGCCCTGGACCTCCAGACGGACCGGAGCCAGGCGGTTGCGCTTTTTGACGATCTTCCTCATGTGCTGGCGGTAGTCCTCGTCCACCTCGTACGCCTCGTCTTCCGGGCTGATGTCGGCATTCCGGGTCACGGAGATCACCGCCCGGCTCCGGATGGAGAAGGCCGGGAACATCCTGTCCGCATAGGCCAGCAGCACATCCTCCGTCAGGATATAGCGCAGGCCCCGCTCCCGCAGAATGAAGTAGGGAGGCAGGCTCTGGGGCACGGGGATCAGGCCCAGGGCCTCCTGTCCGTCCGCCTCCAGCCGGAGCATCACGTTCAGGGTCTTATTGGACAGATGGGGAAAGGGGTGGCGGGCATCCACCACCTGAGGGGAGAGGATGGGCTGCACCTCATCCCGAAACCAGTTCTCCACCTGCTTGCGCTCCTTGGCGTCCATCTCCTCCACCGGCAGCCGGCAGATGTTGCAGGCCCGCAGCCGGCTTTCCAGTTGCTCCACCACCTTGTCCCGCTGCTTGTACAGGTGGCCTGCCGCCTTAAAGATGGCCTGAAGCTGCTGCTCCGGCGTCTGCCCGGTGCGGCTGTCAATATGGGGCTCCTTCACCAGGGTCATGTCATAGAGCGAGCCCACCCGGACCATGAAAAACTCGTCCAGATTGCTGGTGAAGATGGCGGCGAACTTCAGCCGTTCCATCAGTGGGACGTCCTCGTCTCTGGCCTCCTCCAAAACCCGCTCGTCAAAACGGAGCCAGGACAGCTCCCGGTCCTGGGTATAGCGTGTGTCTACCATCTTTGGCATGCGCTTCCCTGCTTTCTCTTGGATATGTTCCCTCTAGAGGTTTTATGGTTTAGTATAACATGATTCACACCGGGAGAACATACTTTTTTTGTAAAATTTAAGTAAAAATAGGCGTGGATCTTTTGGCTGCGATCCAAATCCGGGGGAATGGAGCTTGGATTTGTGCGGTATACGCCTGCCGGTATGCGTCTTTTCCATTTTTTATAAAATTGGACACTTTCCGGTTTAGGTGCAGTCCTTTTTTGGCTCTGATGCTGAAAAATTGAGGAATGACTTGTATTTTGTAACAAATAATTGATATATTTTCCTATAAAGTACGGTTTCGTCTCTGCAAGACTCCAATTATGAAGGGGCGGAAGGTTGATCCTGACTCCAAGAGGACAATGAGCAATGGAGCGATCCTATCCATGTCATTCCCAATTCAGGATCCTGGCAGCAGGCGGATGGATAGAAAGAGGTGATGCGGGATGGCTTTTAAAAAGGAGGAGGCCGCAGAGGTACTGAGGCGGATCCCAACTGAGGGAGACAAAACGGATCCCCTGTCATATCTGTCAGGAGACGCGCCGTAGGGGACGGCAGAGGGCACAAGACGGGGCTGGGGACACGATCCTGCGCACAAGGGCGGCGGACAGGAGTACTGACCCGGACTGACCTCTGCGCCGAACTGGATCCGATAGGAACAAAATCAAAAACGACTTTTGAGGGAGGGGGGATCACCGCCTCCTTCAAGTATGCAACAGGAGAATTGACATCTATGAAAAAACGGATTTTAGCCTGTCTTCTTATGTTGTGTATGATGGTCACAATGTTACCGACCACAGCATTTGCAACAGAAGAAGTACAGAATTTGGAGTTTTACCAGGCTGCCGGTGCGGAAGCCGAAGGCACAGATACAGCCGCAACACCTTCCACAACAGGAAAATTGGCTGAGGTTTATTGGAGTGACGGCGACGGCAGCGACCAAAATGACGGAACCTCTGCCGAGCAAGCCGTTGCGACATTTGAACGAGCCAAGGAATTGCTTGCGGAGAATGGAACGATCTATCTCTGTGAGGGCGTCGAAGTTGAGGGAGAGCAGACGTGGAGCCTTGAGGGATATGGCGACGCCAAGATCATGCGCTATGCCGGCTATCGTGGGTCTGTCGCCATGATCACCCTTGCGGACGGAGCGGACCTGACGCTGGAGCACATCATCATCGATGGGAACCGCGAGGCCCTTGATGAGTCTGATGAGTTTTGGGATGCGGAAATCGTGGGCAACAGGTATGGGACCTCTTGCAGTCTCACCTTAAAAGATGGCTGTATCCTCCAAAACAATTATACACACAATATGGGCGGCGCCGTTTTTGGCAGCAACATGACTCTGACCATGGAGCCCGGTGCGGTGATCCAAAACAACAGTACCAACGGCGCCCGTTATGGCGGTGGCGTCTTCCTTGCAAATGACAGCGTATTCACCATGAATGGCGGAGAGATCACAGGGAACGCGGGCAGCCGCGGCGGCGGTGTCGCGCTGATCTGCTCGACGATGACCATGCGTGGCGGAACGATTTCTGGAAATGAAACATATTCAGATGACAACGGATATGGCGGCGGAATCTACATTGCGGACTTTGCGCCCCTAACTGGAATGCCGGGATCTTACGATATACACCCCGGCAAAGCTGCCTTTACCATGACCGGTGGAAGCATCACCCAAAACACCGCCAAACACTATGGAGGAGGCATCCTGACCTTTCCACAGGGTGCGGACTTTCCGGGTGGCACGAACCAGGAGATCAGGATCAGCCTCCAAGGCGGAGAAATCTCTGAGAACACGGTGACCTCTGGCAGCGGTGGCGGTATTGCCATGTTTTTTGATGAATCCTATTTCTATATGTCCGGCGCGGAGATCGAGGATAATTCGGCTTCGCTCAGAAGCGGCTATGGCGGCGGTATTTTTTTGTACGGCGTGACAGAGGAAGAAAACGTAGAAATTTCCGGTGGAACGATCCAGGGCAACGAGGCCTGGCAGGGTGGTGGCGTGGCGCTGTTCTCCGAGTCTCACGCCACCATGTCCGGCGGAAAGGTCGTTCAGAATCATTCCAGCCAAATCGGCGGCGGCTTTTCTGGATCTGACCGGGGGTGAGATCTCTGGCAATCAGGCACAGGCCAAACTGAAGGGTGGAAATAAGACGTGCAGCAACGGCATCGTGGTCAATAATTCACCTGATGAAAGCGGTTTTTTGAACTTGAGCGGAGAAGCCAAAATTGCCGTGGCTGACGATGTGGCAGTTCTGCTTGAGAGCGATAGTACGATGGATGCCTCCGGCAACAAATACATCCATGTGGACGGGAGTTATACAGGAGCGGCACAGACGGCGCCGGTCAGCGTTACTTCTGTACTGAGCGGTAGAGCGTCCTACCATGTGGAACCGGCGTCTGTCCCGGGCACACGGCTGGTGGTATTTGGAGAAAACGCCGGCGGCGAAGAAGGCGCAAAGACGGCTTCGGACGGCGAGTGGTTTGTTCCCAGCGCGGCCATGCTGGAAGTAAATCCGAAGCTGTATATTGCCCGAAGCGAAGATCAGAAAACATGGATGACCTATCGGGAATATGATTCCGCACCGTTTCAGGTCTCCTATCAATATGATGGGACGGTACCGGAGAATGCCCTGGCGCTGCCGGAGGCGGAACGGCACTGGTATTTGGATACCGTCACAGTAGCCGAGGATCCCTCTTTGGAGGATTACAGCTTCTCAGGCTGGAGGATCCAATCGCCGGACGGGATCGAAATTGCTGATGGGACGTTTCCCATGCCCAACGGTGACGTGACTCTGGCAGGAAGCTGGGCTCCGAAGACACGAAATCACACGGTCACGTTCCTGCCCGGCGACCACGGCACGTTGAGCGGTACTACCAGCTATTCCGTGCCGTCAGGTACTGTGTTTGGAGCGGATGCGCGCACGGCTCCTGTTGTCAATGAGGATGCTGGCTATGATTTTACCGGTTGGCAGGGGAGCGACGGAAAGACATATAACAGCAGTCAGATCTTGGATCTGCTCATTGTTGATGATATGACCTTTACCGCGCAGTACCAGCAGAAGTCCACCGATGGCGGCGGCATCGGAAGCACCTATTATGACCTGCATTATGAATCTAACGGCGGGACTGAGTACAAGGATGAGCGTTACCGGCGCAATACAGTCGTGGAGTTGGACAAGCTCCCGACCCGTGAGGGCTATACCTTCAACGGCTGGTACGCAGATGAAGCGCTGACTGACCGGATCACCGAAATCAAAATGACCAGCGATAAAACAGTCTATGCCGGCTGGAAAAAAGAGCCTGGCCTCCATATCCCGGATATTCTCAATGGGGAGAACCACTTCTCTTATGTGGACGGGTATCCGGACGGCATGGTCCGCCCGAACAACAAGATCACCCGTGCTGAGGTGGCTATGATTTTCTACCGGCTGCTGGAGGACGATGTACGCAGCGCAAACGAGAGTCAGGTCAATTCCTTTGGAGATGTGGAACAGGGTGTGTGGTTCAATACCGCAGTTTCCACCATTTCCAGATTGGGGATCATGGAGGGCCGCACCGCTGGGATATTTGCGCCTAACGAGCCCATCACGCGAGCGGAGTTTGCGACCGTGTGCGCACAGTTCGACAAATCTGAGGTCGAGACTGTCTGTCATTTCTCGGACATCAGTGGACACTGGGCGGAGGCGTTCATTGAACGGGCGTCCGCGCTCGGCTGGATCGCTGGCTATGAGGACGGCACATTCCGTCCGGAGAACCTCATCACACGTGCCGAGGCCATGATGATGATCAACCGGGTGCTGGGCCGCCTGCCGGAAGATGAGAGCGACCTGCTCCCAGGTATGAGGACATGGCCGGACAACACGGACCCCAATGTGTGGTACTATCTGCCTGTGCAGGAGGCCACGAACGGACATGACTTCAATCGCAAGGACGATGGCGTATATGAATATTGGACTAAAATTGACCGTTGATTTGGACTGGATCAAGGATCAACAGCGGTCACACGGCAAAGTCATGTAAGCAACATGAAGTTTGGGGGCCATTCACCACGGTGGGCCTGTCACAAAAATAAGACCAAAGAAAGAGTGAGCGAGAACCGCCGCAGCGGCGGTTCTCGCTCACTCTTTTCATAGATAAATTTTTCCTTTTGACCTGAAAACCGTATTTTGCAGCAGCTCTTTTTGGAGTCTCGTAACAGGATCAATGCCAGCCCTCAATTTTGTACCCAAAACCAAATCGAAGCCTAGGGGAGCGGGTTCGATTACAATTGAGATGGAACGCTATGCATAGGGGGGATAAACCGGCCTTCTGGCCGGCGGCGCTTTGCGCCGTACAAGCGTTTTCGCCTGCGGCGAAAACCTTGGCGGAGGGGCAATTCACTTGCCCCGAGCATTTGCAATACCGGAGGGTGGAGCGACAACGGGAGCGGAATCCAAAAAGAAAGACATGACCTACGGTCATGTCTTTCTTTTTGGTGGAGATAAGCGGGATCGAACCGCTGACCTCTTGAATGCCATTCAAGCGCTCTCCCAATACAAGCGTGTAGCACCCCCTCTAAAAAGGGGCCAGGGAGAGTGCTTTTGGTATGCAGGAAAACTAATTTTCATTGTGGAAAAAGATTTGTCAAGGGTGTTTTATGCTGAAAACATATAATTAAAGATACGATATCATCATATCAAAACCTATGTAGATATAATCAAACAAATTGTTTGATTGGTTCCCTCTTGACAGTAGTCCGATATTTGACTATAATGGAATAGTCAAATATCGGACTACTCGTGTTGAAGGGAGGAACTTAAGAATGGAAACCGCAGCAATTGCATTCCTGAAACAAAATAATATCTCATATTCTACAATGGAATATCCAGAAAACGGGCCGATTGCCGCAAAAGATGTGGCGGCCTATTTCCACTTTGGTGATGAAACCGATCGTTTGTTCAAAACATTGGTCACATCCAACCGCAAGGGCGGTTACTATGTATTTTGCTTACCCGCAGAAAAAAAGCTGGATCTGAAAAGGGCTGCCTCTCTTGTAGGCGTCAAAAATCTGCAAATGGTGGAGCCGGATATCTTTCAATCACTGACAGGCTACACACATGGCGGCTGCTCTCCATTTGGTATGAAAACCCAACTGCCGACGATTGTGGAGCGCAGCGCTTTGAATTGGGAAACCATCTATCTGTCCGGAGGGAAAATTGGGCTTTTGCTTGAGGTTTCTCCCAACGCTCTGCTCCATACCTTGGGGGCAACATTTGAATCGATCGCAAAAGCGTAACGCACAGGAGGTCTTAAAATGGAATTTCAAAAATTAGCAGAGAACCGCTACTCCTGCCGTCAGTTTTCAGACAGGAAGGTTGAACCGGATCTGATCATGCAGATCGTAGAAGCTGCAAATCAAGCTCCCACTGCTGTCAATAAGCAGCCGTTCAAAATTTTCTGGCTGCGTTCCGCAGAGGCAAAACAGCAGTTGGAGCAGGTTTCCCCCTGTACCTTTGGTGCGGATACTTTTCTGGTGGTAGGGTATCGCACGGAAGAAGCCTGGGTCAGGGCCTTCGATGACCGGAATTTTGCGGATGTAGACGCCAGCATTGCAGCTACCCATATGATGCTGCAGATTTATGATCTTGGCCTGGCCACCACCTGGGTGGGGCATTTTGACTCCCCTCGTTTGAAACAGCTTTATCCGGAAATGCGAGACTATGAATTGATCGCATTATTCCCCGTTGGGTATGCGGCTGCGGACAGCGAGCCCTCTCCTCGCCATTACCAGAGAAAATCGCGGGATGAAATCCTGCAAATTTTGGAATAAAGGTGGCGGATTGAAAGATGGATCAGGAACTGAAAAAATGGAATCAGCTGGCTACACAGCAGGACGAGATCTATCATCTGTGCGCAAAGCGGAGCGGACTGCCGGACGCACAATTCTGGCTTCTGTATGCCATCTGTGAAACAGAAGATGCGCTGTGCCAGAATGCCTTTTGTGAAAGCTGGTGCTATTCCAAACAGACGGCCAGTGCGGCAGTGGCCGCTCTGGAAAAAGCGGGGCTTGTGTATCTCACCTATGCGGAAGGGTCTCGCAAACAGAAGGAACTGCATCTGACAGAGAAGGGACAACAATTCTGCGACAAATATATCCGCTCTGTGCAAACGGTGGAGGGGCAAGTTCTCAAAAAACTTTCAGAAAGAGACCGAGATGATTTCTTTCGGATCTACGCAAAAATCCTGTGCACTTTAGAGCAGGAACTGAAAGTGTAATTTTTGGATTTAGACAAAGGAGACGAAATTATGAAAAAGGCATACAAAATTGCAGCGGCCTATCTTGTATTCGGTTTAATCGCAGGACTTTTTACACATGAAGCGACATATTGGGCGAACTTCACTGGTGAAACTGTGTTGTCGTTAGTACATACACACGCTTTCGTATTGGGAACGGCAGTATTTGTTCTACTCCCGCTGTTTATGAAGAACTTCCATATTGAAAACCAAAAATCTTTTGGCAAATTCAAATGGACTTACAATATTGGTCTGATCATGACTCTGGGATTTATGACAGCTCGGGGAGTTACGCAGCTGTTTTCCCTTCCCATAAGTAGTTTTATGGATCACATGATCGGAGGGCTTGCCGGAATCGGCCACATTATCTTAACAATTGGGCTTGCCTTCCTGTTCCATGCCTTCATTAAATCAGCAGAAAACAACTAACGAGGAGGAGCTTATGATTGGACAGATCTATCATGTGGGATTGACGGTCAGCGACCTGGACCGTTCCGTGGCGTTTTATCGGGATGTGCTGGGCCTTCAGTATCAGGGAGAGCTTCTGATGGAGGGAAAAGAGACTGAGGCAATGTTCCGGCGAGAAAACTGCAAGGCACGGGTTGCTTATCTGAACGGCTCGGATCAGCTGCATATGCCGCCGGTGGAGCTGATCCAGTTTGTGGAGGATGAAATTCACCGCAAGCCCATGGACCTTTTCACCACCTCCATCTCGGAACTTTGCTTTTATACGGAGGATGCCGGGGCGGTCTATCAAAACCTGGTGGCGCAGGGCGTGGAGTGTTTCTCCGCTCCCCAGGAATTTGATTTTCGGCAGGAAGGCTTTGGCCGGAGCAAAGCCTTCTACTTTCGGGACCCAGATGGAATCATATTAGAAATCATGCAGCCGCTGGAGAACTGATCTTTTGCCCCAGCGGGAAAGGAGGTATCATGCATCAGGATACAATCCGTGTAATCGATGCCGTTCAGAACAATCTCAAACATATTTCGGTGGAGATCCCCAAGCACGCCATCACGGTTGTGACCGGTGTCTCCGGTTCAGGGAAAAGCTCTCTGGTTCTGGACACCATAGCAGCTCAATCCCGCCGGGAACTTAATGAGACCTTCCCCAGTTTTACCCAGCGGTATCTGCCCAAATACGGTCGGCCCCATGTGGGGCAGATCCACAGTTTGCCTCCCGCCATCGTGATCGATCAGAGCAAGCCGTCCGGTCAGGTGCGTTCTACCGTGGGTACCTATACCGACACCTATTCCTTACTGCGTTTGCTCTTTTCCAGGGTGGGACAGCCCTTTGTGGGGTATTCCGACTCTTTTTCCTTTAATCATCCCCAGGGGCGCTGTCCCCGCTGCGATGGCTTGGGAGAAATTACGGAGCTGGATGTGCATAAGCTGGTGGATTTTGACAAGTGCTTGAACGAGCCCGGCGTCATCCGCTATGTGGCCTATGAGCCCGGGCAGTGGCGGTGGCTGTACTATGGGGCCTGTGGGCTTTTTGATCCCAACAAGAAAATCCGTGATTTCACGCCGGAGGAGCTGCATCTGTTTCTGTATCAAGAGCCCATGATCCTGAAAGATCCGCCCCCGGAGTATTACAAGAACGGAAAATACGAGGGCCTGATGTACCGGATGAACCGGATGCTCAAGCGGGATGACGCCAAGGTACATTGGAAGAAGCTGGAGCCGCTGGTGACCCAGGGTGTTTGCCCGGAATGCGGAGGGGCAAGGCTGAATCCCAAAATTTTGTCCTGCAAAATTGCCGGGAAAAACATTGCTCAGGTTTCTGCCATGCCATTGGGGGATCTCCTGCAATGGCTGGAGCAGATCCGGGAACCGGTTGCCTTAGACATCAAAGATTCCCTTCGCAGCCGTATCCGGGCATTGATCGAGATTGGTCTGGATTATCTTACCCTGGACCGCTCTATGGGAACACTCTCCGGCGGAGAAGCCCAGCGCTGCAAGATCGCAAAATATAACACTTCCGCCCTCTCCGATCTTCTCTATATCCTGGACGAGCCCAGTGTGGGACTGCACAGTCACGACATCCACCGGCTCAGTGAAGCGATCATCGGCCTGCGTGACCGGGGCAATACCGTTTTGATGGTGGAGCACCACCGGGAAATGATGGAGATCGCCGACCATATCATCGATATGGGTCCCGGTGCTGGAGCAATGGGCGGTGAAATCCTTTTTACAGGGACCTATCCTGAATTATTAAACAGCAGCACCCTGACCGGACAGTTGCTCCGGGAACAAACACCGTTAAAGCCGGAAGTGCGCACACCCCAGGAATGGTTCTCGCTGGAGCACCTGCATCTGCATAATCTGAAAGACGTATCTGTCAAACTGCCCAAGGGCGTGCTGACGGTCATTGCTGGTGTGGCAGGGTCCGGAAAAAGTTCTCTCATGCAGGCTTTTGCGCAGCAGATGGGCGAACGTGTCACTCTTATCAGTCAGAAGAATATCGGTGCCAGCCTGCGATCCACTCCTGCCACCTACCTGGGTGTTGCAGATGAGATACGGGCATTGTTTGCAAAGGCCAGCGGACAAAAAATCGGACTGTTTTCCTTCAACGGTGCAGGGGCTTGTCCTGTTTGCCAGGGAAAAGGTGTGATCGTGTCCGAAATGGCTTTTATGGATTCCGTGGAAATGGTGTGCGAAGCCTGCGGGGGGCTGCGCTATTCCTCCAAGGCGCTTCAATACAGGCTGGACGGACTCAACATCTCTCAGGTGATGGACCTCACCATTCAGCAGGCCATGCAGCGGTTTGCAGGGACTCGAATTGAGGAAAAGCTGGCGCCTCTGGCATCCGTGGGGCTCTCCTATCTTCACCTGAATCAAGCGCTTTCCACCTTGTCCGGCGGCGAATTGCAGCGCATGAAGTTGGCCGCTCATCTGGGCAAACGTGGACAGATTCTGGTTTTGGATGAACCAACCGATGGACTGCATTTGAAGGATATCCAGCATATCATCTCTCTGTTCGACGGAATCGTAAAAGAAAGAAACTCTGTTTTCCTCATCGAACACAATCTGGAAGTTCTGAAAGCGGCGGACTATGTTGTGGAAGTGGGTCCCGGAGGGGGAGAAGATGGAGGGACGGTCATCTTTGCGGGAACGACAACAGAAATGCTTCAATCTGTTGATTCCATTACCGCTCCGTACCTGAAAAAGGCGCTGGGATAATCCTGCTAAGAAATAGTTAGGAGGTGGTGACAATCAATCTGATACTCAAACCTATCACCGGGGAAAACCGTGATATCGCTGAAGCATTGACGGTCTTTCCTCATCAAGCCGGTTATATCGAAACTGTCCGGGAGTGCCTGAAAGAAGCGGACCAACTGGATGCATGGCGTCCGATCTGTATTTTGGATGGAGACATACCCATTGGATTTGCCATGTATGGAAGAATAACGGAACCGGCAAATACAAGGCTGTGGTTTGACCGTTTCTTGATCGACAGACGTTATCAGGGAAAGGGATATGCAAAGCCTGCCATTCAGCTTATTTTGAAGGATATGCAGGTTCATTACCCTAATACAGACATTTATCTGAGCGTTTACGAGGAAAATCAGCAGGCAATCGCTTTGTACCAATCTTTTGGATTTGTATTTACCGGGGAATTGGATAGTAAAGGTGAAAAAATCATGCTGCACACAGTCTAAGGTAAACTATATAATCAACATATATTGATGAACAGGAACGGTGGGTTACCGTTCCTGTTTGCATCTGGTAAGCTAAAAGTAGACACTCACAAAGCGGGTGAGTGTCTACTTTTTTATATCTG
>ERZ827194.753-NODE-753-length-19564-cov-3.89446_pt1 | contig 19564 bp, 19 predicted proteins | sample MGYA00519777_ERZ827194 | MGnify/ENA primary metagenome ERZ827194 (study PRJEB31778, sample SAMEA3449277) | human gut metagenome | biome: human gut; feature: human-associated habitat; material: faeces | place: United Kingdom | collected 2010/2012 ...
CGTGTTTATATTATCATATTTAAAAATGGTTGTCGACTACTTTGTCAACAACCTGGGTAGAGATATCAAAATCTCTGCTTTTTTATACCTTAAAAAATATATGTTTTTAATTCTATATAATTTTTGAGTATATAAATAAAAATAGAAAATGTGTGGTTCTGTTTAAGGGGTTTCTTTATTGAAACTGATTGAGTTTTCGCATAATAAAATATAGTAAGAATGGTATAAAAATGTTGACAACTCAACATCATAACTGTATAATTGCGATGTTGACTTGTCAACATTTTGAGTGGAGGTAATTATGAAACAAATACGAATTAAAAAAATTTTAAAAATAACTGGGATAGTTGTATTAATTATGGTGATTTTGATTGCAGGATGTATTTATGGTCTTTGGCATAATGAAATCAGTACACTATCCAGTATTGAAATGCTTCGTGATCGCAATGATGAGCATTCTGATGGTGCAATTTATCGAATGAATGTTAAGGGGGATTTTTATCTTGATGATTTTGTAGAACAAGGTGGAGTTTCCAATGATGGTGAATTGATTCAATTCGTAACAGATCATTTAACGAAGGGAATCATTCCGATTCATATGAGTGCACCTGAAATAGGCTGTTCTTCTTTTAGCGCGAAAACAAAAGATGGGGATATGCTGTTTGCACGTAATTACGATTTTTCTAAAACAAATACGATGCTGGTGTTTACCGAAAAAAATAAAGGAAGACATGCATCAATTTCTACAGTGGATCTTCAGTTTTTAGGGATTGATGTTGATCAGAATATGAATGGTTTAATGGATAAGGTAATTAGTTTAGCTTCTACTTATGCTCCTTTGGATGGTATTAATGATGCAGGTGTTAGCTGTGGGATCTATATGACATATCAGGGAGGAGATAAAACAATCGCTACCGATCAAAATACGGATAAACCAGACTTTACCTCAACGACATTGTTACGTTTGATTTTGGATTATGCGGATAGCGTGGAGGAAGCTGTTGAAATTGCATCTTCTTACGATCTTCATGATTCAGCATCTACTTCTTACCACTATATGGTGGCGGATAGTACAGGGAAAAGTGCTATTTTGGAGTGGACAGGGAAAAATGATGCCAGCGACAATGATGGTTCACAAAGAACACTGAAAGTCATTTATAATGATCAGGATGAATATATTGGAAAGAAAGAAGCAAACAGTGATTATCAGGTAGTTACAAACTTTGTTCTTCAGCCTGGGTATTATGAAGCATCAAATATAAAAGAAAAGAAAGGTGCCGATCGATACGATCGCATTTATGAAGAATTGGAAAAAAGAAATGGAATTGTAGCTGATGAAAATGAAGCTATGAATATTTTAAGTATTGTAGGAAGACGCAGCTGGAACAATGATGATAAAAATTCTCTTACAGTACACAGTGTAGTTTATAATTTAACGGATAAAACAGTAACATGGGTAGGTAACGAAAATTATAGTGATCCTGATGCCGTTTATACGTTTTCACTTGAATAAAAAAACAGAAGGGAACTATGGAAATAAGATCTATATGGCAAAGCTATGGCAGGAAAAGCGTTGTGTCTGCCACAAACAATTATCCACACAGGAGAGCTTGTTTTATACTGTGCCTGCTCCATGAATCGTCAGCCATCTTGTCTTTTATTTTCTAATACGATTGATTCTTTGGTAGCTGTCTGGCTGGAAGATATATCGATGCCTGTTATTGATTGTCTGGAAGATGAGTTTTTGACTTATGTAAAAGATGGAATGGAAATTACTGTCAAAGAAGATGGGGTAGTTTGTGTACAGTAATTTTCAAATGATTTTTAATAACAGAAAAAAATCATGAAATAAAAAAGTAGTTCCTGTTTTATGAAATATATAAAGAAATGAATGGAATCGTCGTTTTGGCGGTTCTTTTTGATATGCTTATAAAAAGAGTGTAGTTTAATTATTTTAAACTCTGTACAAGGTAACGAGAAACTCATAAAGTTCTTAACCTAAACCAAGGTTTAGGTACTATTCTAATAAATAGGTAGTACAAGATGATTATCTTGTGAAAGAGAGGTATATATGAAAAATGTTTTAGTTATCAGTACAAGTTTAAGAGATATGAGCAATTCTGAAAGATTGGCAGATGCTTTTATAGAAGGTATTAAAGCAGCGCATCATATCGTTGAAAAAGTAACTTTAAAAGAGAAGGCAATTTCATTTTGCAAGGGATGTTTGGCTTGTCAGAAAACACAAAAGTGTGTGATAAAGGATGATGCTGCTGCAATTGTAGAAAAAATGAAAAATGCAGATGTTTTAGTATTTGCAACCCCAATTTATTACTATGAAATGAGTGGGCAATTAAAGACTTTGCTGGATCGTGCAAATCCTTTATATACATCAGATTATGCATTTCGAGAAGTTTATTTATTGACAACGGCTGCAGAAGATGAAATTTCTGTGCCTGAAAAAGCAACCAGTGGCTTAATGGGATGGATTGACTGTTTTGAAAAGGCAAAACTTGCTGGTACAGTATTTGCTGGTGGAGTCAATGATATGGGGGATATAAGTGGACATTGTGCATTAGAAAAAGCCTATCAGGCAGGAAAAGGAATCTAAGTATGTATAAATGTCAATATAAAAATGTACATTTTTATGTTGACATTTATAAACGATGGCGAACTGGATCATATGGAGTGCAGATGAATGGCTGAAACCTTTGGTCGAATGAATGCATAAAACGATGCTGGCAGAAAATCTGCACGCAGATGAAACAGTGATGCAGGTTATGAATGAACCCGGCAGAAAGAATACCACAAAATCCTATATGTGGGTGTATGGCACTTATAAAGATTCAAAAACACCAATCAGGATTTTTGAATATCAACCTACTCGAAGTGGTGAAAATGCCAGAAAGTTTCTACAGGGATTCAAAGGATACCTGGTATCCGATGCGTACCAGGGATATGAAAAAGTGGAAGGCATTCAGCGGTGTTATTGCTGGGCACACTTGCGAAGATATTTTGTGGAGGCTCTGCCTAAAGATATCAAAAGCAAGGAAGCCACCCTACCAATACAGGCAATCGAATATTGTAAAGAACTCTTCAAGATAGAAGATGAAATATCTGATGAAGATGCGAAAACGAGATATAAAATACGTCAAGAGAAAGCCATGCCAATTCTTGATAAGTTTTTCGCATGGATTGAAAACAATATCAATAAAATACTTCCGAAATCAAAACTAGGAAAAGCATTCCAATATGCACAAAACCAGAAGGAAGGGCTGCTGCGCTACCTGGAAGACGGACATATAGCTATATCGAACAATTTGGCTGAAAACAGTATCGCCCATTTACAATTGGACGGAAGAACTGGCTGATATCTGGAAGTCCCAAAGGAGCAAGAGCAAGTGCAGTAATTTACAGTATCATAGAAACAGCGAAAGCAAATGGACTTGATTCATGCAAGTATTTAAACTATATATTCAAGAATATGCCTGGAATAAATCAGGAATACTATGAAGAGTTTTTTGCTATGGCATCCAGATATACAAAGAGTGTGTAAGAAGACTATACAGTAAGATGTAGTCTTTTTTTAATACTCTAATTACTATTAATAGTAAACTGAGTCACTCAAAATACTATTTAATTTATTAACACTGACAATTATGAACCAGAATCAAGCTAGATTCAATACACGAATTATTTTACGGTTACTCTTTAATTGAATAAAAGCAGTACGAATCTTAACAAATGAAAATGGGGTGTTGTTTCTTTAAGATAATTTAATCTTAATTTCAACAAACCCCCATTAGGTTTTATAATGCTTTTTCTGTAACAGTTAATAAGTGGTTGCAAAGTCCATAATAATGAGGATTGTTTCTATGAAGAAGAGCGTAACGAATCCATTCGGAGAATTGTTCTTCATTAAGTTCATTAATGACTTTTTGCTTGCATTCAGCCATAAAATCAACTCCACATAGTTCATTATAAGGTATATTTGCCATTTCAAATAATTTCTTTATTTTATTTGGGTCATGAAAAACAAATACATCATCTTTAACAATCATTGTATATGGATCATATTCATTCGTAAGCAACATACTCTGTTTAGAATTATATAAACTTTCTGATACAAATACTGCTTCTTGATTAATGAATGCACAGAATAAAGCTTTTTTTGCAACTCGATAAGCTTCTTTAAGACAAAATAACTGTTCTGATTCATCGTGCAAATGGTACAAAGGGCCTAAACACAAAACCAAATCAAAACTGTTATCCTCAAATTTTGATAATATACGATGATTACTATGAATGATTTCTAATTTCATTGTTTTCGATATTTTGTTTCGCATCATCTTAATATTTTTTAAAACTGGTTCGACTGCACAAACATCATAGCCATTTTCTGCAAAAGCGATACTATAAGCTCCACTTCCTGCTCCAATTTCAAGAATTTTCATTCCATCTTTTAAATGATTTTGAATGATATCACAAGTTACTATATATTCTATTGATGATGCTTTATTAGAAAATAAGCGTTTGCTTTCGTCAATACATTGATAATAAGATTGAAAATCCATTAAACACACCTCATTTCAGATATATTGTATCGTAGACAAGTTGATTATATTAAAAAGTTACACATTTTTACAGAAAAAGCCAATAACTCACGTTATTAGCTCAAATATGCAATCTTGTTTCAAATAAAAGTAATTGCTTGTAGTTATGTGTTTTCTTAATTAATGTTTGTAGTTGATAGTGAAAAATTTTTTGGAATTTGGGATGGAGTGTTTTTAAGTAAGGCAGCAATTCTTTCATGATGTATTGTTCCAAGAAAATAGATTCTTTTCCTGAAGATAAATAGTCGAAATATTGATAACAAGCTTGTAGAGCATCACTTGAATCAAGAATATTAATATATTTAATATCGCTAATCCAAAACTTTCCATAAGCTAAAAATTGACAATGAAACATAAAAAGTAAGGCAGGTAGCTGATGTGATGTTGTTTCATTTAAATAAATTGTATACCATTCGATAGCTTTATCATACATTTTTAAACGCTCATAACAACCTGCAAGATTTACATGAAATATTTGAATACGATCTTTCGAAATATGCTCTTTATATTGAGATAGAAAAAGATTTATTTCATTAAGATATTTAAAGAATTCATTTTGTTCACATTCTGAACTAAGATTACACAACCAATGCAAGCAATCAAACATACCAGTTAAGTTTTTCATTTGCTTACTTTTTTTAACCACTTTCGTGCAAGTTCAAATGCATGAAAGTGATTGTGAACAATATTGCTTTCATGTTTAATAGCGCACATCGCTAGTCGTATTTGACTAGGATTAGTCAGTTCTTTTTTATAGAAATTAATTAATTTGCTTGGATTATGTTCAATCTGATATTGATACTCATATAATAGGCAAATCATGATGTTTTTTAATGAATCCGGTAAGATTTTATATAATTGTATCCATTGAATATATTGATTTGCAGATAGTTCTTGACTTCTACAAGATTGTATCACTTGGATTGCTTCAATTGAAAAATGTTCCAAGATACCATCACATTCTAATAGGTTATTTTTTAATTCAGATAACAAATTGTATAATTGGTTTATTTCATAGTATTCATCGGCATGTTTAATGGCTTTATACAATTTTAAAAAAGCTTGTTCACTATCAAAATTATAAAAATGATGAAAGCCATAGAAATTCAGTAATCCATCATAAATTTCATCTTTTGCAATTTGTCCATTTTCTATCGCTAAATATGTTCGTAATGAGATGATTTTGCTTTTTTCTACAACTTCTTTTTGTGTTAGTTTCTTTTGGATTCATAAATAGCGAAATAATACTCCATAAGCTTCTTTCTGTTTAACACTCAAATCCAATAACATATTAACCTTCTTTATACATACAAGAAATTAAATGTATGTATTAAACTCCTCTGTTTAGTATTATATCAAAGATATAATGTTTTATAAACACGCATTTACATTATTCTATAGGCTAAAGCTTTGAATTCTATTACTTCTATATGGTATATAGTTACTTTATTATATTTTTCTTTTTATCATATACAAGAAAGAAAACAATACTTCCATAACCTGCTATACTACAAAGCAAATGAAATACTCCCTGTTTTGTTTGCAGATAAATTCCGTTCATTAAAAGAGGGTATAGACTTATAAAATTTAAGAAATGATAACCGCCATATGTAAGAATTAAAGGAACTACAAATATGACAAAACTAAGAAACACACCTGTTATATAACTGTTAAATTTTCTAGACATAGTTTGACAAAGTATTGCAGAACATAAGAAAGCATAATATTGAATGCATAAATGAAGAAGCATAAATAATATGATAGGAATATGAATTGGAAAATCTTTAAAACTTTCTATCGATTTTATGGAAGCAGTTAAAGATGTAAAACCATATGTTTGTTTCATTTTTATAAATAGAAATATATTCATTACGAGAAAGAAGAAAAAAGAAAAAATATAAGTGATTCTTCTTTTGTATTGCCTTACTTTCTTGTTGCCTAATGGTGTAGTCGCAATTAGTTTATCCATTCCAAAACGATACTCAAAAGTATCTATATTTCCAATCGTAATAAACATAATAAGTAACGTTATGATTGCAGGAAGGATTGTCCATGGCGTATAAAGTAAGATATCCTCATAAGCGAATGGATTTACAAAAGATAGTTTAGAGTCGTGTTTCATTGCTTCGTATTGAGTTAAAATCTTTTGAAAATCTTCCTGTTGCGATAATTGTGACTGTATCATATCCTGTATTTCCTGACTTTTCTGACGTGAGATTTCTCCATTTTCTTCTCGTTGCCTTGTTTTTTCTAATTGTTTCTCCAACTCTGATATTTTATATGTTTCAGTTTTAAGAAACTCTTTTTTTTCTTTGTTTAAAGGACCTTCCAGAACCTCCATATATTCCATAAAAACAAGTTGTTCAGGAGTTCTGTAAATATTTGTATTTGACCACTGATATCCATTAACAAAGAGTACAGCTATAAATAACAAAATTCCTTTCTGCATCCATACTATCTTGTATAGTTCCTGTTTCCATAAAGAAGAAGATAAACATCCGGTTTGTTTCTTACGGCAAGTAAATAGCTGGGTTTTGTATGAAATCTTTCTTTGATAAAAGGTAATATATGCAGATGCAATCAGAATAAAGTAACAGCCTAAGACAAATAAGAGAAGCAAGGTATACAAAGAAACTGCATGATTAAATATATTTATATTCAAATACATTTGAAAGATGCGTTCTGCTTGTAAAAGGAACATAAAGTTCAAATATTTGCATAGTACAAATTTTCCCAGGGGATCAATGATTACAAATAAAACATATTCGATGAAAACAATACTTGTGATAGTGAAGATAGTGATTCCTTTATGATTAGATTTTATTGCGATAACAAGCATCAGCAATCCTAGACAAGATGCACCAATCCATTTGAAGAAAAGGGTGATTACTAAAAATTGCAGAACATTTATTTTTAAAGGGCATTGCTGGTAAGAGGCAAGCGATTGAATGCTTCTTGATAAGGTTCCTAAACCACAGGTAAATTCCATGTATATTAGCTGGCTAATGTTTAATAAAACAACCACAATTCCTATCGAAATCATCATAACCAATATTTTTATAAAAATGATATGTTTTTTTGGTGTTGTTTTTATAACTGTAAATAATCCCTTATCTTTTTCTTCTGTAATCATATAAAATACTATGACAAACATGGAAATCAAAATAAGTAAATATGTCAAAGGAAATTGAAGGGCATCAAGTATTCCTTTTTCATTTTCATAGATAATTTCTATGTCTTTGCAGTTTTGATAATCCTTTGCACTTTTTATGATGTTTTCGTTTGTGTAGCTGTCCTCGTTTTGAAAAATAGATATCGATGATATGGTTTTGGCATTGTCTTCAATGCTTGTTAAATAGGTAGGATATTCATGCAGTACATCCATCTGTTTTTTGATTTGATTGATAAATTTTGATTCACTTTCCAAATTCTTTGTGTAGTACTTTGTTTTCTTTGCATTGTATGCGTGTCTATAGTTTTCTTCAATATTAGGATAGGATTCTTTTAACTGTTCAATAAGATATTGGTTTCCAACAGGGTCGTTTCTTAAATTATCTAATTGTTCCAGGATTGTAAAAGCATTTATTTGTTCTGTATAATCTTTTACGAATGAGTATCTTTCATTGTTTGGTAAATGTTCTAGGGTTTGCTCAAATTCATGATAAGCGTTTAATGGTATATTTACATCCTGGTTTTGGAAATATGCAAAACTAAATAGATTGATACAGAATATAATGAGGATAAAAACTAAAAATTTCGGACGTTTCCACAGCTTTTCAAATTCTATTTTAATCAGTGATAACATAAGTGTTTTCCTCATTAAAAATAGATAAATATAGTTCTTCTAAATCATGAATATGTTGATGATTTTGCAGCAGCTCTGAGATACTTCCTCGTAAAATGATATTCCCCTGTTTCAAAAAGATAACTTCTTTTGCAATTGTTTCTATATCGGATACAACATGTGTTGCGATCAAAAGTATATGGTCTTTCGCAAGAGTATGAAAAACCTGTCGCAAAGATACTCTTTCTTTTGGGTCTAATCCAGCAGTTGGTTCATCAAACAATAACAATTTTGGTTTTCCAAGCAATGCCTGGGCAACTAAAATTCTTTGTTTCATTCCTCCGGAATATTCTTTACATTTTTTGAATAAATGATCCTGCATATTTACTAGATAGGCAACTCTTTCTACTTCTTTCGCAACTTCTTTTTTAGGTATCTTTTTTAAAAGTGCCATATAAGTTAGAAAGCGCTGTCCGCTCATATCATCATACAAACCCTGCTGCTGTGGAGCATATCCTAGTATTTCAAAATATTTTTCTTTTAAAGTATGGATAGGGATACCTTCCCATAAAATTTCTCCTGTATCACTGATTAACTGGTCACATAATAGATTCATAAGTGTTGATTTTCCAGAACCATTAGGGCCAAGAATTGCATAAACTCCATTATCTAATGTTATATTTATATGTTGCAATGCTTTTACATCTTTGTAGGATTTTGATAAATTTTTGATTTCTAACATAATATTCTCCTAAAATAGTGTATTGATTTTTTTATAGTTTTTCTTATCATTTAAAAAGTCTTTTTTAGAAATTAATCCGTAATAGTCTTTATCTACTTCATACTGCATGGTTCCAGCCCAGGTTTTTTCCATCTTTCCTTCTGTATCATAAATTGCTAAAAGATAATCTGCAGTTTGGGTTATAATTCGTACAGGGTCATGCATGTCACTTGTAAAATGATGCAATTCATGCAAAGAAGGGGTTTGGGTAGAAATGTTATACATTTTATCAGAGGTATCGTCAGTATCATCGAAAGCTTGAATAATAAGATTATCTGAAATAACACCATAAATCGAGTAATCCAAGTTGCTTTCAGGCAAAGAAAACAGTATTTCTTTCTTACTGTTTTTTAGATTTAATTTCATGACGTGATTATGATCTATCCAGTAAACAGATCCTTGATAATAGGTTTCAATCGTATCCTCATCTGTTTCTATTACCTTGCTTTTCTTTGTATCTATATTGTAAATTTCAAATTTCTTTTTCGAATTTAATAAAGCAGAATAATATTTATCATAATCTTTATTGTTTAAATATTTCTGTGGATCTTCTTTATAGATATTACCTTCAAAAATGATGTTTCTACCCTCAACTCCTAAGATGGTTTCATCATCTGTATTTTTGATAGTGTCATATTTACCTGATGAAAGGTGAATACGATAAAGTTTTGTTTTTAAAGCAATCTCCATTTCTGTTTTGTCTTTAAGAGATATTTGCTCATTTTTATATGCCGTTATATAAAGATACGTATCATCAAATATGATCTCATCAGTATTTAATCGATATCCTTCTTCAAGTTGAAACAATTCTTTTTTGTTATTTCCATCAAGATCCATCTGATAAATCTTAGGAGGATTTTCTTTGTCTTCTACTCCTTTCTCACCTATGACAGTAGTAGTGTTTCCTGTACTAAATAAATACAAATGCTCTTTAAAGGGAATGATTTCTGTGATGAATAAGTCAAAAGGAATAAAAGCAGTGCAATTTTCATTGTTATGTTTACATTCCGGTTTTTGACATAAATAAACTTCTTGCGCAGTTTTATAATCAATGTAAGTTAAGTAACTGCCTCCTTCTTCGTTTGTTTTTATACGGTAATAACCATCCTCACTTCCATTTCCTTCATTCAATATGCTTGTTGATTTTAGTATCAGTTCACTTTTCTTTTGATTATCTTGATGTGTCTTTGTTTTGATAGTGTTTGGTTTCATCTGGCATGCTGATAAAAATAAGCAGCATAAAATAACTATAATCTTTTTCATTTATTTCACCTCATTATTAGTTTACAGCTATGATGTATCCTACTTGTAAACTCTTCGTGATCGGTATAGAAAAAGAAGCGCAGGGAAGCACTTCTTGTTTATTTTCTTATAATATATGCATTTTGATTTGAAGGAATATACCTTTGTATTCCTAATATTTGTACATTGATGTAAAATGTATAAGTTTCTCCATTATATTCAATACCACTGTTTACTCTTAATTTTGCTTTGTTGGATTCATAACCAGATTGGTAGTATGCCCAGTCATCAATATCATCTAATTCCAAATAGTGAATCATATGTAATGCTATTTCCTGTAATTGTTTTTCGCTATATGATAATTTCTTTTGTTGTGTTATTTGAATATCGATAATCTTTTTTGTTGTATTATCCATAGAATACTCTATGCTTTTAAAATTCTTATTCTCCCACATTCTGTAAATTTGATCTAAGTTGGCGTCTTTATTTGGATATAAAGTCAGGGTACCAAAAGATATTGTATAGTTTTGTTCTGGTGTTATTTCTAATAGGTGGGGGCTTAGTACTTTATTTTGGATCAATTCATTTATTTCTTTATTGAATTGTTTTTTTAATACTTCAATTTCTGCATTTTTCTCTTTTGAATAGGAAGCTGTGTTGCTAAGAGAGTATTCAACAGGAGAAAGCGTATTTTGATCGAAATTGTATTGCTTTTGATAAATGCTGGTAATGATAGGATGTTTTTTCAGTGTTTCCTGTGTTTCGCTATTGGAAATAGAAACACTGTTATGAAGGGTGTATATATCCTGTATACCAAATGCAAGGAAAGGTAAGGATAAAGATACTGCAAGTATTAAGAAAAGATATATATATATTTACGCATGCTTATCTGCCTCCAGAAAAAAACTTACGGTTGTTCCCCTATGAACTTTCGAATCAAATAGTAGATTTGTTTGATGAAGATCACAAATACGTTTTACGATCGTTAGTCCTAAGCCTGCACCGCCTTGTGAGCGAGAACGTGATTTATCTGCCATATAAAAAGGTTCTGTAGCTTTTAAAATGCTGTCATTATCCATGCCGATTCCCTCATCCTTTACAGATATTTCGACATTTTTTTGTGTTTGTATTATTTTAATAATGATATCTTGATTGTCTTTGCTTGCTTTTATAGCGTTATCAATTAAATTTCGTAAAAGAACGAATAATAAATCAGACTGTGATTTTACATATATATCATCATAGTAAAATTTTAAATTTGCATGGGAGGGCAACCCGCTGTAGTAGTTTTGTAACTGTCTGATGATCTTAGGTATATAGACAGATTGTAAGGTGATTTTCTGATGATTTAGTTTCAATAAATCCATTAACGTATAGGAAAGGTGCTCCAGTCTTTTTCCTTCCGTGTAGATGTATTGTGCTGCTTTTTTCTGAGTTTCTTCATCACATACACCAGAACGTAAAGAATCCGCAAACCCCAGAATTGCTGTCATAGGTGTTTTTATTTCATGAGAAAAACTAGCCATAAATTCTTCTTTTTGCGTTACACTATCTTGTAATTGGTGTATCGTTTTTTCGTTTATGCTTGCCATTTCATCAAAGCTTTTTGACAGCTCACCAATCTCGTCATTACTTTCAATGTTTGTTCGCTCTTCATATTGTCCACGAGCAATTCGTTTTGACACTTCGTTTAATTTATGAATTGGTTCTGTTAAGTATCTGGAGATAAATTTTAAAATGAAAAAAGTAATAATATAAAGAATAATGCTAATGATGATAAAGTCTTTAAGCTGTTTATTTCTTTCTTGAAAAAGAGGAGTTATATCATAGCAAGTGAGTATATAAAATCGATATCTTCCTGCTTGTAGTGGGGATTTCATTGTTAAGTAGTATTGGTCATGAATGTGTTTTAAGATGTATGTTTGATTTTCTGTTTCCAGTAATTCTTTTTCTGCATCGATTGGAAGTGAAGAATACACCAGATCATTTTTTTCATCCACAAGTGCATATACCTTTTTGTTTTCAGGGGATATGATTTGAAATTGGTTTAAATAATATACGATACGATCTTGCATCCATTCCTTATTTTGCTTGAAATTGTTAAGAGTATCGATGGAATCCTGCAACAATCTTGATTCTAAGGAATTGACTTCTATATCGTGATTGGAAAGTTTTGTAGTGATGGTTGTTTTAAGAATTTGTTTGTGGTTTTGATAAATCATGAATGTTGAGCTGATAGAGAAAAGAATAGATAAGGTTATTAAACATGACCAAATGATTTTATTGGCGAATTTCATTTTGTACCTCCAGCATATAACCGACTTTATATACTGTTTTTATTTCTTTATCCCAATTTAGTTTTTTTCTTAATCTTTGGATATGCAGGTCTAGTGTTCTTGTTTGATCATATTCTTCCTTCCATACCTTTTTATAGAGAGTATCTCTATATAAAGCAATATTTTTGTTCTGTACAAGGTATAATAATAAGTCATATTCCTTATTGGTTAAGTTTATAGGAGTATTATGTTTTGTAACTTTATGTTTATTTACATCTATTTCTATATCTAATACTTTAATCATGCTCATATTTTTATGATAACGTCTTAATACACTTTCCACTCTTGCGATTAACTCATCCATTGAAAAAGGCTTAACTATATAATCGTCCGCCCCCATGTGGAGTCCTTTAACTTTATCGTCAATGTTGTCTTTTGCGGTAATGAATATGGTAGGGATACCTTGCGGTGCAATATATTCCATCAATTCATATCCACTTAATTTAGGGAGCATGATATCTAAAAGAATTAAATCATACGTATTTTTTTCAATTTTATCTGCACCAGATTGTCCATCTGCAGCCCAGTCACAAAGATAACCTAGTCGATTTAAATTCATCATAATCAAATCTGCAATAGCTTGTTCATCTTCCACAATTAAAATCCGCATAACATTTCACCTCTGTTTTATTTTTGCATAAAGTTGTATCTATCTTGTATCATTTGTTTCTTTTGAGCGAACAAGTAATATTATATTAACTATAATTGTACAAAAGAAGCGCTAATATAAAAAAAACAGACATCTGTCTGCAAACAATTCTTATGGAGCGGGTGATGAGAATCGAACTCACGTAGTCAGCTTGGAAGGCTGAAGTTCTACCATTGAACTACACCCGCAAATTTAGTGCATAAACGATTAATGGAGCGGGTGATGAGAATCGAACTCACGTAGTCAGCTTGGAAGGCTGAAGTTCTACCATTGAACTACACCCGCATAACCGTTTGCAGTAGTTATATTACACTATAACATACAATAATGCAAGACTTTTTTTAAATAAATGTATTCTTCAGGATTATTTAAGACTTTTATCGTAATATGCTTCTGTTATCATGATAATTATATATTCAAAAATTCCAACACTAAATAATGTAATGCTTATAATTTCCTTGTCTAAAACAAAGGTAATAAGTCCTGCAAATATAATGCAGCAAAGAGATATTCTTAATGCAGTGTAAGCAGCTTTTTGATGAATAAATTCCATGCGTTCATCTTTTTGTTCTGCAAAAAATCGATACATATTATTATTTTTTAGATGCCTTTTAAAATGGATAAATCGAAGACCAACCAAAAACAATAAAGTTACACCAATTGGAAGAAGAAAAGAATGAGGCTGGTAGAAAAAACTCAGGATGATAAGAAGTAAGGATAGGAAAAACTCTAGGTATAGTAAGTATTTATATTTTTTTTCTTCTTTTTCTGTTTGCATAAATGGTTCCTCCTTATTTATTATAACTTTAAATAATCAGTTCTTTTTATGATAATAAAAGTGCAATAGGATATAAATAAGAAGCTGAATCAATACGATAAAAGATAAGATAAAGCTAATATCTTTTCTTCCCATAAGATCCATGATAAAACAGATGATGGTAATTAGAATGATGCCGGCGGCAAAAGCAAATTGAGAGGCTCGTTTATCAATGCTTTGATTTCTTTCATCGCTTGCTTCAATTTTTAATTCGCGTGCAAGTGTTGTATTTTTTGATGCTTGTTTAAGTTTTTTAAAGCGAGGAAGCAGTGCGATAAAACCTCCTGCTCCAGCTCCAAAAAGACTTACATGCGGAAACCATAAAAGAGCAGAAAGCATAAGACAAATGCTGAGAGCAAGAAAGAAATATGTTTCTTTTAACTGTCTTTTTACGTATTCGTGTTCATTTGCTTTCATAATGATTCCTCCTCTTCATCAAATAGAAACACTTCTTCAATCGTTGTATGAAAAATCTTTGAGATTCTATGGGCAAGGTGAATGGAAGGGTCATATTTTCCTTTTTCTAAGGAAATGATCGTCTGTCGGCTTACATAGCATTTGTTAGCTAGCTCTTCCTGTGTGATATTGAATTGAGAACGAAATTCTTTCATTCGATTGTTCATAGATTGTAAAGCCTCCTTTACACTTGTAGTATAACATAAATATTCAAAAAGTAAAGCTAGCTTTACTAATTTAGGTAAAAAAACAGGTGCTTTTACACCCGTTAATTACTGCTTGGAATGACTTTGATAATGCGATCTGCCAATACATTAAATGGCATGGTTTGAAGATAAACTTTTCCAGGCCCACTTAAGGTTGCCAGGAAAAATCCTTCTCCTGATAAAAATTTGTTTTTAATTCCTTTTACGGTTGTGATATCAAACTGTATACTGGTTTCAAATAATGCAATGTATCCTTGATCAACGCGTAAAGTTTCACCTGGCTCAAGTGTTTTTTCTATAACATCTCCATCAATTTCCAAGAAAACAGTTCCATGTCCACTTACTTTTTGCAAGATAAATCCCTCTCCTCCAAAAAATCCACTTCCTAAACGTTTATGGAAATAAGGTTCTAACTGAATCGTATCTTCCGCAGCAAGAAAAGCATTTTTCTGAATGATAAAACTTTGCCCTTCCTGAAGTTCGATAGGTAAAATTTTTCCTGGAAAGCTGGAACCAAAGGCTATTTCTGCATTATCTTTTGTACTTTGATAGGTAGTTAGGAAAATAGATTCTCCAGCCATTGCACGTCCCAGTCCTTTAAAAAAACCACCTCTTGTATTTGAATCCATGATGAAATTTTCATCCATCCAGCTCATTCCACCCGATTCTGTAAACATTTTTTCCTGATTGTCTAAATGACATACAACAACAGGCAACTGCCCTCCTTTAATTTCATATTTCATAGTAAGATTCCTCCTTGTTTTCAGTATAACAGATACATTAAGACTTGTGTTGAAAATTCGCTTTTTTTTATACTTGATAAAGTATATAATTAAGAAAAAGAGGAGGGATAACATGGAGTATAGAAAGATGAAAAATGGGTATCAGCCATCACTTTTAGGCTTTGGCTGTATGCGTTTTCCATTGAATGATGATGGAAATATTAACGAAGAAGAAGCAGAGAATATGATAGATAGGGCAATACAGCAAGGCGTTACTTATATTGATACCGCATTTCCTTATCATAATGGGATAGTGAGCCTTTTGTAGGAAGGGTATTAAAAAAATATGATCGTTCCAGCTTTTCTTTGGCAACAAAACTGCCTTTATGGAAGATAGAAACATTAGAAGATGTAAAACAAATGTTTGAAAATCAATTGCAGCGTTTGGATGTTGCCTATGTGGATTTTTATCTGCTTCATGCTTTAGATAAAGAAAAATGGGAGAAAGCGAAACGATTAGGGGTTATAGAGTATTGTGAGCAGTTAAAAAAAGAAGGGAAAATCCGCAATTTTGGTTTTTCCTTTCATGATGCATATGATGTTTTTGAAGAAATCATAAAATATAGAGATTGGGATTTTTGTCAGATTCAATATAACTATGTGGATAGAAGGATACAGGCAGGTGATCAGGGTTATGAACTGGCTGCATCTTTAAAAATCCCAATGGTGATAATGGAACCTGTAAAAGGGGGTTCTTTAGCAAAACTTCCGGAAGATATTGCACAGCCCTTAAAAGCCTATGCTCCAGATAAAAGTATTTCTTCCTGGGCACTTCGCTGGGTAGGAAGTCATGCCAATGTTAAGGTTATTTTAAGTGGTATGTCTACAATGGAACAGGTAGAAGATAATATAAAGACGTTTGCAAATTTTCAACCACTAAATGAAACCGAAAGAGAATTGATGGAAAGTACCGCAAAACAGATTCTTGATAGAACAAGAAATGGGTGTACAGGCTGTGCATATTGTATGCCTTGTCCTTTTGGAGTTGATATTCCAAGAAACTTTAAAATTTGGAATGAGTATGCAAAGTATGGAAATGAAGACCTTACAAGAAAACAATATGATTCTTTAAAAGAAGAAGAAAAAGCATCAAATTGTAAAAAGTGCGGTAAGTGTGAAACATTATGTCCACAGGCAATTTCCATTCGAAAAAATTTAGAAGAAGTCAAAGAAGAAATGAATAGGTTATAAACACGTCCGTTAGGATGTGTTTTTTAAATCATTATGGAAAGAAGTATAGAGATACCATGGATAGTAGTACAAAGAAAGATACCAATAAGTGTTGGAAGTATAAAAGCAAAACATGTCCACTTCCAGCTAAGTGTTTCTTTATAGATTGTTTGAAGCGTTGTTGCACAAGGAAAATGAAAAATTATAAACACAATAGTACATAGGGCAGTTGTAATCGTCCATCCATTGTTAATAAATAATTCTTTTATAAAGGTTAGATTTTGGATATCAAGCATTGTTCCATTTGCCATATAGGACATAATGATAATAGGAATTACAATTTCATTGGCAGGAAAACCAAGTAGAAACGCAAGAAGGATTACACCATCCAATCCCATAAAGATTCCAATTGGATCAAGAAAGGAAGATATGTGGGCAAGCAAGGTCATATCCTGAAATTCAATATTGGCAAGAAGCCAGATAATAGCCCCGGCTGGGATTGCGGATTTTACTGCTCTTCCTAATACAAAGATTGTTCGATCAAATATAGAACGTACGATTACTTTTGATATTTCCGGTTTTCGATAAGGTGGAAGTTCTAAGGTAAAACTGGAAGGAATTCCTTTTAATATTGTTTTCGATAACAGGTAAGATACAAGAAAGGTTAAGAATATACTGAAAAGGATGAAAATGGTAAGGAGAAAAGCAGATAGGAAGGTATTTAATGGAGGTAAGATAGTTTGTGTAAAGAACATTGCAAGAATGCTTAGCAAAGCTGGAAATCTTCCATTGCATGGCATGAATACATTTGTGAAAATGGCAATTAGTCTTTCTCTTGGACTATCTATGATACGAGAAGTAGCAACACCTACCGCATTGCATCCAAATCCCATTGCCATTGTAAGTGCCTGTTTTCCACAGGTGTGAGATCTTTGAAAATAACCATCTAAGTTAAATGCAATTCTAGGAAGATAGCCAATATCTTCTAGTAGGCTGAATAAGGGAAAAAAGATAGCCATAGGTGGCAGCATAACGGAAATTACCCATCCACATGTTTTTAAAATTCCATCTAAAAGAAGTCCACTTAAAAAGGGATGAACATTCCATTTAGAAAACAAAAGATGTCCCTGCATTTCCAACTTTACAAAGAATTCACTTAAATAAGCGCTTGGAATATTTGCAAGTGATAACGTAATCCAGAAAATACCAAACAATATGATCAGCATCAAGAAAATTCCACTTTTTTTACCACAGACAAATTTATCAATACGAAGATCTTTCTTTTGCATAGAGGAGTCTGTCTGTATACATGCTGTGCATAACTGCATGAGATGTGTATTTAATGCAGTTAGAATATGATCTTCAAAATTTTGATATATATGCAGCTGTTTTAGATGTTGTATTTCATGAACTATGAGTGGTTTTATTTCTTCTTTATTTTCAATCTCTGCATAAAAAGGTGCAGAGTCTACAGAAGGATCTAATAATTTTAAAGCTAAAAATCTTCTGTTATGGCGAGGTGCCACAATGTTTTTCGATAAACGCTTTAAACTTTCTTCCAGTTCTTCTTCATAGGAAAAAGGGAAACTTTGTTCTTTAAAAGACCGATGTACTTCTCGATAAATGGCTTGTTTTAAATCTTCATAATCTTCTTTGTTTCTAGCGCACATAGAAACAATAGATATATTTAATTGTTTTTTTAGGCTTTCAATATCAATTTTTATCTTTTTTTTCTTTGCCTCATCCATCATATTCAAGACGACAACGACTTTGTTTGTGATTTCCAGTGCCTGTAAAACAAGATTTAAATTTCTTTCTAAACAGGTAGCATCACAAACGACAACACAAGCATCACATGCATGAAAGCAAACGTAGTTTCTAGCGACTTCCTCTTCGGCAGAATGTGCGAATAAAGAATAAGTGCCTGGCAAATCTACAAGCTCATAACAGCGATTTTTATAATAGTATTTTCCTTTGGCAAGAGCAACCGTTTTTCCAGGCCAGTTTCCTGTATGCTGGTGCATTTTACATAAATGATTAAATAGGGTACTTTTTCCAACATTGGGATTTCCTAAAAGTGCTACACGATAGCAATGCTGTTCTTTTTCATACAACTGATTGATTTCATCGTTTATTTTTAATAGTTTTTCAAACACTTCCATCCCTCTTTTCTTCTACCATAATGCACATAGCATCCTGTTTTCTTAAAGCAATCACACAGCCTTTCACCTTAAAAGCTCTCATATTTTTGCTTATACTTTCCATAAGAGGCATAATTTCACTTCCGATGGTAAAACCTAAATCCATTAGTCGTCTTTTCATTGCGGTATGGTGATGAATTTCTTTTACATATACACATTGATAAAAGGGAATTTCATATAAGTTTTTCATAAAAATCCTCCTATTTTCAGAATATGGATGCAGGAAAATCTGGTATAGGAAAATATCATAAAAAATTGCATCTTGTATTTTAAAACAAGATTCGCTATAATGATTAAGAATACGTTGATAAGGACAAGTAGCAGATGCCCTATATGCAAGAGAGAGAAGATAACAGCTGAAAGTCTTCTTCATACTAGAGTCTGTGAATTCACCTTGGAGTGGGTGTAATGAGCCCCCGTTGTTGCATGACGGTTATAGTATGCAAATGGTAAGTAAGTGTGTCGCAAGATAAAACAGGATGGTACCGCCCGTAAGGGTTCCTGTGTCTGGCGGCTTTTTTTATGATAGA
>ERZ827194.755-NODE-755-length-19541-cov-4.80786_pt1 | contig 19541 bp, 19 predicted proteins | sample MGYA00519777_ERZ827194 | MGnify/ENA primary metagenome ERZ827194 (study PRJEB31778, sample SAMEA3449277) | human gut metagenome | biome: human gut; feature: human-associated habitat; material: faeces | place: United Kingdom | collected 2010/2012 ...
CGGCGACAATATCCAGACGTGCTCTGGTGAAGATAGCACGTCGCCAGTTCCTTTTGAGCCTTGAGGCTCTTTTTTTTCGTCATGGTTCTACACCATGGCTTTTTTTATTTCATGTTTATTATAGGAGTATAAATAAGAAAGATTTGATATAATATAAAAGAAATTTAAGGAGGTAATTGCATGGGTAAAATAAATCGTTTAGATGAACATCTTTCTAATATGATCGCAGCCGGAGAAGTGGTAGAGCGACCTATGGGGATTGTTAAAGAATTAGTTGAAAACTGTATTGATGCACATGCAACGAATATTGAAATACAAATCTCGCAAGGTGGTATTGAGTCTATATCGATTATAGATGATGGAGATGGAATGGATTCTGGCGATGCTACTCTTGCATTTGAAAGACATGCGACAAGTAAGTTGAAAGAAGTTAATGATTTATGGAACATTCATACAATGGGATTTCGTGGGGAGGCATTACCATCAATTGCTTCTGTGTCTCATGTATTGTTAAGAACGAATAATGGAAATGAATCTACAGAAGTAGAAATTAAGTATGGAACATTAGTGTGTGCAAAACCATGTGCAACCCCAAAAGGTACAATGATAGAAGTTAGAAATTTATTTCAAAAGACTCCAGCACGTTTTAAGCATTTAAAAAGTCCACAATATGAATTTTCCTTAATTTCTGATGTTGTACAAAAATTTGCATTATCTCATCCAGATATAGGTTTTTTACTTTCTCATGATGGTAGAACGGTATTTAAGACTAGAGGAAATGGCAGCTTGTTAGAAGTATTAATGCAAATTTATGGAAGAGAGACTGCAAAGAGTGCTATTGCACTAGATGGAAAAGATAACGATTATATGATTGATGGATACATCATGCAGCCACAATATAATCGTGCTACTAAATATTATATGTTGTTGTATATTAATGGAAGAATGATACGTAATTATCATTTACAGAAAGCGGTTATGGATGCTTATGCACCTTTTCTGCCAAAAGACCGTTATCCAATAGCTGTTATAAATTTACATATGGATGCACAATTGGTTGATGTAAATGTACATCCTAGTAAGTGGGAAATTCGTTTATCAAAAGAAAAGCAATTGGAGAAACTAATATATCAAACGATTTCAGAAGCACTAACGAATTGTTTAGAAGTACCTAAAATTAAGATAAATAAAGAAGAGAAAAAAGAAAAAATAAAGATGCAGGAGCTTGAATTTACATATGAAAGAGATAATCAAACAAAGCAGCTGCATTTGGATGTGAATCAAAGTTTTTTAAGTCCACAGAAAGAGGAACAAGTAAAAATCATAGAAGAAATACCTGATACAAATATAGAACAAAAAGAACCAATTAAAGTGGAAAAGGAACCTGTTGATTACTCACAGTTACCAAAAGAAGAAAAAGTGCTTGTAAAAGAAGATGGATTTAAATATGAAATAAAAGAGGAACCAGTTTCTGTTAATATAGTATCTCAAGAAGAAATTATGACGGTGGAAGAAGATATAAAACCTAGCGAATCACAATTAAAGAATGAATATTTTGCTTTTCAGCCACAAGAAGAAAAGAAAAAATTAGAAATTTCAAAAGAAGAAAACTTTACTCCTAAAAATCCTAGTCTTCCACAGTTACGTGTTATTGGGCAGTTTCACAATAGTTATATTATCGCAGAGGGAGAAAAAGGATTATATATTATTGATCAACATGCTGCGCAGGAACGTTACCATTATGAAGTAATTCGTAAACAAATCTTAGCAGGTATTACAGAAACACAGCCTTTATTAATTCCAATTACAATCGAAAGTACTATGTCTGCCGTATCTCAGGTAAATGATATTAATGCATTACTTGAACAGTTAGGTATTCATTTGGAAGCTTTTGGAAATACAACATTTGTTTGTAGAGAACTTCCTGTATGGATGAAGGATATAAAAGAAGAAGCTTTTTTACAAGATATGATAGATATATGGGAAAAAGATAAAGAAATTTGCATAGATAAATTAAGAAAACATGCAATTTCTACAATGGCTTGTCATTCATCTATACGTTTTAATAGGTCTTTAACACTAGAAGAAATGAAGCAAGTTATTAAAGATTTAGAAAAATGTGAACAGCCATTTCACTGTCCACATGGAAGACCTACTTTAATTTGTATGGAAGATAAAGATTTAATTCATGAATTTGAGAGAGGATAAATATGGAAAAAATAATTATTATCGTAGGACCAACTGCTGTAGGAAAGACAAGTTTAAGTGTAAAGCTTGCGAAAGAACTTCAAGGAGAAATCATTAGTGGTGATTCTATGCAAGTATATAAAGAAATGAGTATTGGTACAGCAAAAGTAAAAGAAGAAGAAAAGGAAGGAATTCCTCATCATCTTGTAGATTGTTATTCATTTGATGAAGAATATAATGTGAAAATATTTCAAGAGAAAGCAAGAGAAGAGATTAAAAAAATGCATGAAAAGGGTATTCTTCCTATCATTTGTGGAGGAACTGGTTTATATATTAAAAGTATGTTGTATGATTATCAATTTGAAAATCAGAAACAAGATGAATCTTTTATGCGATATTTACAATCTAGAAGCAATGATGAACTTTGGGGTTTGCTAAATATAATTGATCCAAAATCTTGTGAAACTATACATCATAACAATCGTCAGCGAGTTGTTCGTGCTTTATGTATGGCACATGAAGGGAAAAAGAAAAGTTCTATTATAGAAGAACAAGAACATAAACCAATTTATGATGCATATATCATAGGATTAACAATGGATAGAGATCATTTATATGAAAGAATTAATAAGCGTGTAGATATCATGATGGAAGAAGGTTTATTTGAAGAAATAGATCATCTTCAGAAACAAAAGGAAAATGTATGGGAACTTCAAAGTTTCCAGGGAATTGGATATAAAGAATGGAAAGATTATTTTTTGCATAATGAAAGTAAAGAGTTTTGCGTAAAAAAAATCAAAAAAAATTCTAGAAATTTTGCGAAACGTCAATATACATGGTTTAATAATCAAATGGATGTACACTGGTATGATGTTGAAAATCAAGACTTCCAGCAGAAGTTAATGGAGGATGTGAAAAAATGGCTGAACAAACAGTAGAAACACCATTACAAAGAATGGAACTACTTATTGGAGAAGAAAACCTAAATAAACTACAAAACAGCAGTGTTATGGTTGTTGGAATTGGTGGAGTTGGTTCTTATGTATGCGAAGCACTTGCCAGAAGTGGTGTAAAAAAGTTAATTCTTGTGGATGGAGATTGTGTTGCGTTAAGTAATCTAAATCGACAGATTCATGCGACATATGATACTTTGAATCAAAGCAAAACGCAAGTGATGAAAGAGCGAATCCTAACATATAGAAATGATTGTGAAGTTATTTGTTTCGACTTATTTTATAAGGAAGAAGAAAATGAAAGATTATTTTCTCAACCTGTAGATTTTGTAGTGGATGCAATTGATACTATGAGCAGCAAACTTTCTTTAATAAAATATTGTCTAGCACATAAGATTCCATTCATATCCAGTATGGGAATGGCAAATCGGATGGATCCAACGAAAATAGAGATTACAGAGCTTTCAAAAACAAGTTATGATCCAGTTGCGAAGATTATACGTCAACTTGTTCGTAAAGAAAAAATAAAAGGTAAAATTCCAGTTGTATGGTCGAGTGAACAGCCAAGTGTACAAACAAGAATTATTAATGAAAACGGAGTTACTAGAAAACAGAAAATGCCACCGGCAAGTTCTCCTTTTGTACCATCGGCAGCAGGACTTGCGATTGCATCATATGTAGTAAAAAAACTAATAGAAACCAAATAGATTTTGGTAAAAAGAAAAAAGGTGTGTTTAGGCTGATGATTACTAATCAACTTAATTCACATCTTTTTCTTTCTGTAAACTTTATTTTCTTTTACCGAAAATTAAACTACCTATACGAACAAGATTAGATCCATGTTCTAAAGCAATTGGATAATCCTGGCTCATTCCCATAGAAAGATATTTTATCTTATCTTTTCCATATTCTGTTTGTAGACGCTGGAATAAAACTCTCATTTTTTCAAAACATTCATGAATATGTTCTTCATCATCTGTTAAAGGACCAACACACATAAGACCTTGTATATCTAAATGTTCAAACTTCATACAATTTTTTACAAAAGATAAACATTCTTCAAAATAAATTCCTGTTTTATTTTCTTCTCTTGAAATATTAACTTCTACAAGAACAGGCATAATTTTATTAATTTTAGAACATTCTTTCTCAATTTCTTGTGCAAGACGCAAGCTATCCAAACTTTCAATCATAGAAACAAGAGGAACAACATCTTTAACCTTATTTCTTTGTAAGTGACCGATAAGATGCCACTCATAACGTGAATCATATTTATCTTTTAACTCTTGTACACGGTTTTCTCCAAAGATTCTACATCCGCAATTATAGGCTTCTTCAATTTCTTCTTTTGTTCTTGTTTTACTTACTGCAACTAAAGTTGCTTTATTTTCTATATCTTTTTGAACCTTGGCAAGTTTTTTCTTATCCATATATTTCACCTCTTATTTTTCTATATTATAGCACTAATATATACGAAAAGGACAGTTACCTGTCCTAAACGTGGCTTATAGCCTGTATATAAAAGGGATATAAGAATTCCCTATTAAAAGTATATGTAGAATACATTGTTTTATACATTTAATCATACCTATATCAAAATTTTTTGAAACAGTATATAAATAAGGAACGAGATAACAATTTTTATTTTGTTTTGTCTAGCACTAATGTAAGGAGACATCATTTACATACTGTGAAAAAGGTGGTTGTATGATATAATAGTAATGTATTTTTACGATTAGGAGTGTGAATATATGAACAAGGGATTGTTTATCACATTTGAAGGAAATGATGGAAGTGGAAAAACGACAATTTCCAAAAATATATATGAAAAATTAAAGAAAATGGGATATCCAGTTATTTATACAAGAGAACCTGGAGGAATTGATATTGCGGAGCAGATTCGCAATGTTATATTAAATCCAAAAAATACTGCCATGGATGCAAGATGTGAAGCTTTGCTTTATGCAGCAAGCAGACGTCAACATTTAGTTGAGAAAGTTTTGCCTGCTTTAGATAAAGGACAAATTGTTTTATGTGATCGTTTCCTGGATAGCTCTTTGGTATATCAGGGAATAGCCAGAGGGATTGGTGTACAGGAAGTATATGATATTAATGCATTTGCGATTGAAGGGCATTTGCCTGATGCGACAATCTTTTTATCAGTCGATTTAGAAGTAGGGCTTTCCAGAGTAAGTTCCAGAGGTAATAAAGATCGTTTGGATCAGGAGGGAATAAAGTTTCATAAAAAAGTTGCACAGGGGTATGACATGATAAAAGAGCGCTACAAAGAGCGTATGCATATCATTGATGCGAATCAAACAGTAGAGGAAGTAGAAGCTTCTACATTGAAGGAAGTATTGGAGATTATGAATGCTCATGGTCAAGGATAAACTAAAAGAGCAGCAGCCAATTGTATATCATACACTAAAAAATGCATTGGAAAATTCTCGACTGGCACATGCATATTTGTTTAGTGGGCCAGGCGGTTCCATGAAAAAGGATGCAGCAATCCTTCTTGCGCAAAGCTTGCTTTGTAAAGGAAATACTTTTGCATGTGAAGAGTGCGATCTTTGTAAAAGGGTGAAAGCACATGAATATGCAGATATGATTTATCTAGATGGAAGTGAAATATCTATAAAAAAAGAGGATATAAAAAAGCTGCAGAAATCATTTGAAAAAACAGCACTGGAAAAGAACGGAAGAAAGATATACATACTGGATCATGTTGAAAATGCAACAGCGGATGCATTAAATTCTTTATTGAAATTCTTAGAAGAACCATCTGGTGATATGACTGCGATTCTTCTGGTAGAGCAGATGGATCGACTTCTTCCAACCATTGTATCTAGATGTCAGAATATTCCTTTTAAGGCAATGAATACAGCACAGGTATTTGAAGAAACAAAAAAGGAAATGGATCGTTTAGATGCTTATTTTCTTAGTAAGATGTTACGAAATAAAGAAGGCATGAAAGAAATTAGTGAAAGTGAAGATTATCAGCATGCCCTATATTGTTTCAAAAAAACATTAGAAGAGATACATATATCTGTAGCGGATTCTTTAATGTTTTTACAGTTAGAAGGATTTAACGCAAAACAAAAGAAATTCGGAAAACAGGCATGTGAGTATTTCTTTTCTATGCTGCAGATTTTCTTTATGGATTGTATGCGTAAAAATACATTGGAAAATGAAAATTGGTATAATCATCAGATAGAAAAGATGCGTAATAAAAATATTGATTATGTGCGTATTTTACAGATATTGATGCAAGGGAAGGATAAGCTTTTGCGTTCTGTAAATATACAATTATTAATTGATCAAATACTATATCAGATAAGTGAGGTGTTATAAATGAGTCAAAATGAAAATTCTTTAAAAAATAAACATGCATCGGATGGACATACTCATCATCATGAACATAAGAAAAATGAAACAACGGAACCAAGAATATATAAATATTTAGCATTTGTATCTTTTGAGGAATCAAAAAAGGTCTATAGTTTTGGATGTGACAGCGATGAGTATCGAGTTGGAGATGATGTTGTAGTAGAAACAATTCGAGGATTGGAACTTGGAAAAATTGTAAAAGAAACAGAAACTTTTATCCCTAATGGGATGGAAATAAAACCTGTTATAAGAAAGGCAACAAAAAAAGATCATCAGCAAGTAATAGAAAATAAGAAGAAAGCTAAAGAAGCCTTGGAAATCTGTAATGAGTGTGTCAAAAAATTAAGTTTGGATATGAATTTAATTGAGGCAGAATATACATTAGATTGTAATAAAATTATCTTTGTCTATGTAGCAGATGAAAGAGTTGATTTTAGAGAATTATTGAAAGAATTGGCGGGTATTTTTAAATGCCGTATTGAACTTCGACAGATTGGACCAAGAAATAAATCAAAACTAGTTGGTGGTCTTGGTATGTGTGGTATGGAAACATGTTGTTCTCGTTTTATGAATGATTTTGATGTTGTTTCTATCAATATGGCGAAGAATCAGCTTCTTGCATTAAATATTCAAAAGCTAAGTGGGCAATGCGGTAAATTGATGTGCTGTTTAAAATTTGAAGATGCACAGTATAAAAAGTTAAGAGAAGGACTCCCAAAAATGAATTCTCAGGTAGAATATAAGGGAAATCGTTATAAAATTACGAGCATGAATGTATTATTACAGCAGGTAAAAATTGAAAATAAAGAAGATGTACAGTTTTTAGATTTCAAAGAGTTATGGCCAGATATGGATTTTTCTGATCGGTAGGTGATAAACATGATTCGTCAAAAAAGTTTTGAGAATGAGAAAGCAACTTTATATGTTGTTGCGACTCCTATTGGAAATTTAGAGGAGATGACTCCACGTGCAATTCATGTTTTGGAAAGTGTAGATGTGATTGCGGCCGAGGATACAAGAAATACATTGAAGTTATTGAATTATTTTGGTATTCGTACAAGACTTATTGCACATCATCAGCATAATGAGGAACAAAGTGCAAATGGTTTGCTGGAGTTACTTCGTCAGGGAAAAAATGTTGCTATTGTATCGGATGCAGGATATCCTTTGATTTCTGATCCAGGCAGTGTTGTCGCAAAAAAAGTGATGGAAGAAGGATTTAATGTTGTACCGATTTCTGGAAGTAATGCAATGTTAAATGCTTTGGTTGCTAGCGGTATGAACACTAGACATTTTCTGTTTTATGGTTTTTTAAAAGCACAGGAAAAAGAGAGAATACGAGAACTGCACGAATTAAAGTATTATCCGTTTACAATTGTTTTTTATGAAGCACCGCATCGTATAGAAAAGATGTTAAAAAGCTGTTTGGAAGTATTGGGAAATCGACAAATTTGTCTTGCTAGAGAACTTACAAAAAAACACGAAGAATTTATTCGTGGAACAATAGAAGAAGTTTTAGAAATTGTTGATGATATAAAAGGAGAAATGGTGGTTGTCATTGAAGGATGCAGCGAAGAAAAAAATCCTGGAGAAGATCAGGCATCACCTCTTGTACATGAACAGATAAAAACATATATTGATGGTGGACTAACAACAAATGAAGCCATTAAGCGTGTGGCAAAAGAATTAGGATTATCAAAAAATGATTTATATAAGGAATATCATGGATTGAGTTAATAAAATTTAGTAAAAAATAGACTGTTTTAATTTTATAGATTCTTATATGATGTTTGATAAATCAAAAAAGGAGATTTTGAATTCTATTGAAACAATCAATATTATCATAATCTCCTTTTTTAAATGATATAGATATTTAATATCGTTTAAACAATATATAAGTATTTCGAATTATCAAATAGTTGAAAGTAAAATTTCATATTTTATTTTTTGAAATATAAATGTTTGTTATAATAGGAAGTATGAAAAATGTACTGATTTTAAAACCAGAAATAATCCAGAAGCAAAATTATAATAAGTCCAGAGAAACATCGTTATCTATGTTATGTATGGCAAATAAGGATTTGAAATTGTTTTTATATAATAAAGCAAGTACTAATCCTTTTTTGTCGTTTCAAACTGTAAGCGATGAGATTATAAATTATCAGGCTTCTGCAGCGACTTTATCCGATACGATTCTTTCTCAGCTTTCTTATTTAAATGTAGAGTTAGATGAGGATATATGTTATTACTTGTTATCACAGCTAGATTCTAATGGATATTTTAGATGTTCCATGAAAGATTTATGCAAGCAAAGTATATATACTCAAAAACAATTAGAAAAAGTAATTTCTATTTTACAGACACTAGATCCTGTTGGATGTTTTTGCTTTTCTTTAAAGGAATCATTACAGGTGCAGGCTTTTGCCTGTGAAGAAGCAGAAAGTGAAACAGCATATATTTTATGTTCTTATTTAGAGGATTTAGCAAATCATAATCTTAATCATATTATGGAAGAAACGCAGATGGATGTAGAGGAAATTCAAGAAGGACTTCGCTTTATTCAATCTTTAAATCCAAAACCGGCAAGCGGGTATGCATCTTTTTCACAATATATGGAAGCAGAAGCAAGTGTTGAAGTGAAAGATGGAAAAATACAAATTCAGTTATTAAAACAAGATTTTACTATAGAAATTGATGAAGAAATGCAGAAGAACAAACAAATGCAAGAAGAATACAAGCAGTTATATACAGAAGCAAAAAATATTATGAACTTTATACAGAAAAGAAATGCTACAATCATGCAAATTCTTCAAATCGTATGTCAAAAACAGAAAGATTATTTTTTACATGGAAAAGCATTGCAGTATTGTACTATGCAGCAGATTGCGAAGGAATGCGATGTAAATGTTTCTACAATATCCAGAGCAGTAACAGGAAAAATGTTACAGTTTCAAAATCGATATATTCCATTGCGTTATTTCTTTGTAAGAAATGGGAATAAGGAGCATAGTCAGGAAGAACTTGTTGATAAAATAAAAGAATACATAGAGAGTGAAAATCCAAAAACTCCATACAGTGATGAGAAACTGAAGGCGTTGCTGGAGAAAGAGGGGATTTATGTATCGAGAAGAACGATTGCGAAATATAGGGAATTGGCACAGATAGAAAATGCTTCTAAACGAAAAAAGAGAAAGGGAGAAAAATATGAGCGCAAAAATTAAATTAATACGTGTAGATAATCGTTTGGTTCATGGACAGGTGGGAGTCACTTGGACAGATTCTTTATCAATAGATACAATTGTAGTAGTAGATGATGAGGTTGTATATAACCCATTATCACAAAAGTTAATGCAAACCATTGCGAAAAGTTCAAATGTACAAATCCGTTTTTACACTGCGGAACAGTTTGTTGAAACTTATCAAAATAGTTCAAGCAATCGTAAACTTTTTGTCGTTGTGAAAACAATACAGGTAGTAAAACGCTTATGTGTTTTAGGATTGTCAGCACAGAAATTAAACATTGGTAATATTCATTATGAAAAAGGAAGATACCCATTTAATAGAAAAATGTATTTAACGAAGGAAGATGTAGAAGATATTATATATCTAAATCAACATGGATATTCTGTATTTTATCAAGATGTACCAGGTACACTTGTTGAAAAGCTAGATTCTATTTCTTTGGAAGATTTAAAAATCAGGAGGTAATACGATGGGTACGAAGTTTCAATTATTAGAAGAATTGACAAAGAGAACATTGGAAAATGAAATAGAGGAAAATTCTTGTTTTACTTCTAATGATTTGTCAGATTTTATGCAAATGAGTAGAAATACAGTAAGTCAGTATTTGAATGAGTTCGTAAAGGAGAAAAAATGTATTAAAGTTAACTCTCGTCCAGTGTATTTCTTTTCAAAAGAAGCATTGGAAAATAAATGGAAGATTACTTTAGATAAAACGATATATACATCTGTCAGTGAACTTTGTGCAAATAAAGAAAATGATTTTGAAAAAATAATAGGATATAATGGTTCTTTAAAAGACCAGATTGAACAGTGTCAAGCTGCAATATGTTATCCTCCACAAGGATTGCCTGTTTTGATTTATGGACCAACAGGAACGGGGAAAACAATGATAGCATCTTCTATGGAAGAGTATGCAAGACATCAAAACATCATTAAAGCAAATGCGAAAATGATAGCAGTAAATTGTTCAGAATATGCAAATAATCCAGAATTATTGACAGATAATTTATTTGGACATGTAAAAGGCGCCTATACTGGAGCTGATGATGAAACAGAAGGGTTGATATCTTTAGCAGATGGAGGAATTCTATTTCTAGATGAGGTACACTGTTTAAAACCGGAATGCCAAGAAAAGCTGTTTCAGTTCATGGATAAAGGAGTTTTTCATAAGGTTGGGGATAATGAAAACTGGTATTCTTCAAAATGTCGTTTGATTTTTGCGACTACAGAAAATCCACAAAATGCTTTATTGAAAACGATGCTTAGAAGAATTCCTATTATGATTACGATACCTGCTTTAAGCGAACGTCCTTTGATTGAAAAACATGAGATGATTTTTAAAATGCTGCAGGTAGAAAGCCAAAGACTTCATAGAAAAATACATATTTCTAATCTTGCATATCAAACTCTATTAGAACATGAGTTTAAGGGAAATATTGGAGAAATGAAAAACGCAATTAAAGCAACTTGTGCAAATGTGTTTGTGAAACGTCAGGAAGAAGAGATGCAAATACATTTGTTAGATTTACCAGGATATTTATTTGATGAATCTAAATCCGTTTCTATGAATGCATATAATTTAAAAACAGAAACAATGATTGATATAAGCGAACAGAATAAAGATCAAGCTTCATCAAACCCATTGATTCAATTGTATGAAAGGCTGTTAGAAACATATCAATTATATAAAGAGGAGCAGATAAATGAAGATATTTTTGTAACACATTGTCGCTCATTTATTACAAATTTTATAGATTATTTGTTCTTTAAAGGGAAATATAAAACAACGACTTCTAATGAAGAATATTTATTAAAGATGGTGGATAAGATTTACTCTATTGTAATGAATAAATATTCTTTAATTATTCCAAATAATAAAATACGTGTATATTCGAAGATGTTTGTTGAGTATGCAAAAAATGTAACGGAGGCGCGTATTTGGACTTCGGTTCATGCACAAGAAGTAGACGAGTTCAAACAATTGATTTGTGAGAAGTATCCACGTGCCTATACAATTGCGGACGAGATTATTGAAAATGCTGATTTGAACCTGGATATTCATATGGATTCTTTTATGTGGGTAGTAATGGGATTTGCATTCTTGGAGTTTCAGCCTACCAGTCATAATGGTCGAGTTGGTTTGATTTTATGTCATGGATATTCTACTGCCAGCAGTATTGCGGATACTGCGAATCATATGCTTGGAGAGCATATTTTTGATGGAATTGATATGGAACTGCAAACATCGATTGATAAAATTGCTACATTAGTAAATTCTTATTTAAAAGAAAAAAGTCCTATTCAAGAATTGATGCTTTTGGTTGATATGGGAAGTTTAGAGGATATTTATGAGAAAATAAATCCATTATTAGAATGTAATATTGGTTTGATTAATCATGTATCCACAGCTTCAGCCATAGAGATTGGAAATTACATAAAACAAGGAAAAAAAGCAAAAGAAATTGTACAGGAAATACAGAAAGTTATTTATTCTTCCTATAAATTTATCGAAGGGAAAAGAAAACAAGATGCGATTTTAACTCTTTGTGCAACGGGATTTGGAGCTGCGAAAAAAATTAGTGAAATGCTTCTTCGCTCTTTACCAAAATCTATAGATTTACAGATCTTTCCTTATGATTATAAATCATTAAAGAACTATGGAAAGCAAGATGCAATTTTTTCAGAGTACAATATTCAATTGATTGTAGGTACACTAGATCCGCAAGTAGAAGGTATACCATACATGGGAATGGAAACAATTATTACCAATGGGGAAATGGATTATTTGCATCAGCTCATAGGAAAATATTTAACTCCACAAGAGCTTAGAACATTTAATGAAAATATAATGAAGAACTTTACTCTTTCTAATATAGTGAATCAATTAACGATATTGAATCCAGAAAAAGTTATGAATATCGTAGAAGAAATTGTAGGAGACTTAGAAGAAAAACTTAATAAAAAACTGGACATTGCAAATAAAGTGGGATTATCTATACATATCAGTTGTTTAATTGAGCGATTGCTTCTAAAACAGGGGATTGAGAATGTAGATGGAATTGAACTATTCCGCAGAGAAAATAAAGAAGCAATTGAAAAAGTTAGAGAAGCTTTTAGTGTCGCAAATTATCAATATAGTGTCGAAATAACCGATCCTGAAATCAAATATATCTTGAATTACTTCTAAAATTAACCGTTTTCACTAGTCGACAGTTTTTGGCATGAATTTTGCTATAACAATGAGTGAAGAGGAAAGGAGAGATTGATATGCCAAATATCATATTAACAAGAATTGATAATCGTTTAGTACATGGACAAGTGGGTGTAACATGGACAAAAACAATTGGTGCAAACCTATTGCTTGTTGCGAATGATGAAGCAAGTCAGGATAAATTGCAGCAACAGTTAATGAGTGTTACTGCAAAATCTTCTGGAGCAGGAATTCGTTTCTTTGACATTGCAAAAACAGCAGCAATCATTGGAAATGCCGCACCGAATCAGAAAATCTTTATTATTTGTAAAACTCCTGCAGATGTCAGAAGACTAGTAGAAGCAGGTGTAGAATTGAAAGATGTCAACGTTGGAAATATGCATTTCTCAGAAGGGAAACGTGCATTATCCAAAAAAGTTTACGTTGATGACAAAGATATGGAAGATTTGAAATTCTTAGCATCAAAAGGAATCAATGTATATATTCAGGATGTACCTGGAGATCCTAAAACACAAATTGAAGGATAGTATAAAATAATAAAAACAAAAGAGGAGAAAGTTTATGGAAATAACATTAGTGCAAGGAATTATGTTAGCCATAATGACAATTATCGTTGGGCTTGACTTCTTCCTTGAAGCATTCTTTATTTTCCGTCCATTAATGGTTTCTACATTCACAGGACTTATTTTGGGCGATGTTACATTAGGTTTAAAAGTTGGGGCGTTGGTTGAACTTGCATTTGCAGGGTTGACACCAGCTGGGGGAACACAGCCACCTAACCCAGTTTTTGCAGGTTTGATGGGAACTGTATTAGCTTATACTACAGGATGTCAGCCAGAAGCTGCATTAGGACTATGTTTACCATTCTCATTCTTAGGACAATATGTAATTTTGTTCTATTATTCAGCATTTTCTTTCTTCATGGGAAAAGCAGACAAATGTGCTGAAAATGCAGACATGAAGGGAATTAGAAGAATTAACTTTACGACAATGGCAATTATTTCGTTATCTTATGGAGTATTGGCATTCTTGTGTACATATGTTGCACAACAGCCAATGATTGCATTTGTTAACTGGTTGCCAGAAGTTATTACACATGGTTTAGAAGTCGCTGGTGGTATTCTTCCAGCAGTTGGATTTGGTATGTTGTTAAGAGTTATGATGAAAACAAAATATGTTCCATATTTCATCGCTGGTTTCTTAATGGCAAGTTTCTGCGATATGCCAAACCTTCTTCCAGTTGCTTTACTGGGAACCGTATTTGCTTTAATTGATTTCTTTAACGCAAAACAGAGAAAAGCAGATATTGAAGAAGCTATTCAAAATGCCGATTTAAGTGGAATGGGAGGCGATTCAAATGTCGGAATCTAAATTAACTAAAAAAGATATAACGATGCTAGGGATTCGTTCTTCTTTCTTACAGGCATCATTTAACTATGAACGTATGCAGGCTTGTGGTTTTACATGGGCAATGCTTCCCGTATTGAAAAAAATCTACGGGGATGACAAAAAAGCAATTTCTGGTGCAATGACAGATAACCTGGAATTCATCAATACACACCCTAACCTAGTTGGTTTCTTGATGGGATTAATGATCTCTTTAGAAGAAGGTGGGGCTTCCCGTGATATGATCAAAGGGTTGAAACTTGCGTTATTTGGTCCAATCGCTGGTATTGGAGATGCTATTTTCTGGTTTACAATTTTACCAATCGTAGCTGGTATTTCATGTTCTTTCGCAAGTCAGGGTTCTATCATTGGTCCAATTATCTTCTTCCTAACATATTTAACCATTTGGATTTTACGTATCGTATGGACACATCTTGGATATCGTTTAGGTACAAAATCTATTGATATTATTACAGAAAACTCAGATGTATTAGCAAATGCTGCTACCATCTTGGGTATTACCGTTATCGGAGCTTTAATTGCTTCTTATGTATCTGTAAATCTATTACCTGTCATTAAAGTAGATGGTGGAATTGAAGTTGCTGTTCAAACAGAATTCTTTGACCGTATCTTCCCTAACTTGTTACCTATGGGAATCACATTGCTGTGCTTCTTCCTGTTGAAGAAAAAACAGGTATCTCCAATCCTTCTGATTTTAGGTATTATCGTTATCTCTATTCTTTGTGCTTGGGTTGGATTAATGTAAAATGAAGAAAACGGATTGGATATTTTCAATCCGTTTTTATCAATATGGAGGATGAATATGATAAAAGCAGTTTTTTTTGATGTAGATCATACACTATTTTCGCATCGATTAAATGCGATACCGGAAAGTGCAAAAAAGGCCATTCAAATATTGCAGAAAAAAGGCATATATGTCTTTTTAGCAACCGGCAGACATCGAATTGAGATAGAACAGCTTCCTATGGAAGAAATTACATTTGATGGATATATTACGTTAAGTGGACAACTTTGTCTGGATAAAAACTATCGTATCCTTTATGAAAATAGCATTCATCCACATGATATAGAAATCCTAAGAAATGAATTTGAGAAAAAAGAAATTCCTGTATTTTTTATAGAAGAAAATGCACTTTACACCAATAAACACACCAAAGAGCTGGAGAAAGTACAAGCCAGTGTTTCTTCTGAAATGCCTCCTATTAGAGAACTATCCGATAATAAAGTATATCAGGTAACTTTATTTACAAGCAGAGAAGAAGTAAACAAAATTGTATCTAATCTTATATACAGCAAGTGTACAGGATGGAACGCTTTTGGCTCTGATGTGATTTCCAGTAGTGGTGGAAAAGCAAAAGGAATTGAGCACATGCTGCAGCACTATGGAATAAAAAAAGAAGAAACCATGGCCTTTGGTGATGGGGAGAATGATATAGATATGCTGGAGTATTGTCAGATTGGTATTGCCATGGGGAATGCGCATGAAGGCTTGAAAAAAGTAGCAAACTATATTACAGAAGATATAGATAACAATGGTGTTGAATTAGCGTTAAAGCACTTTGGTTTAATTTAGAGAGGATATAGAAGTATGTTGATATTTTGTTTGGCAGTTGTTTTCCTTTTTTTCATTGTTTATATGGGATTACAAATGTATATAAAAAATAAACTGATTGCATTTCTAGAAAATAAGGACTTTGATTCTTTTTATAATTTATTAAGTACTACAAAAGCACAGGTTGTACTTCCGCCATATAATATTGAATATATGAAGTTAAATGGATATATGATGCAGAATCGTAAAAAAGAAATCGATCATCAATTTACATTATTACTAAGAGCAAAGAAAAACAAGCAGCAGACACAAGATCTTTTACAGCGAGGATTACAGTATTATATAGATAGAAAAGATAGCAGAAAATGTCATTTATTTTTAGATGAAATGAAGAATGTTATGGGTACACAGGTTATGAAAGAAGCGACTTACATGGTAGATATTTTAGTTGATGGAAAATCTTGTTTTATTGAGGAAATGAAAGAAAAACTGAATAGTGTAAGTGAAAATCAAAAACCTGTTTATTATTATCTGATACAAAAACAATATGAGAATTGTCATGATATGAAAAATGCGAAATTATATGAAAACTTATGTAGTCAATGGAAAGAGAGGAAATAATAATGAATTTTATTCAGGCAAAAGATTATGATGAAATGAGTAAAATCTGTGCAGAATTGATGCGTAAAGATGTAGATGAGAAAGAAGATATAGAAATTTGTCTTGCGACTGGTTCCAGCCCTGCATTGGCTTATAAGTATTTTGTAGAACAAGTAAAAAATGATAAAGTAGATATGTCTAAATGGAAACTTGTAAAGCTAGATGAATGGGTAGGATTAGATGAAACATCTACTGCTACTTGCGAATACTTTTTACAAAAACACTTCGTTGGTCCTTTGGACTTGGAAAAACAAATGGTATCTTTCGCATTAAATAAGGATGCCAAGCAAGAAACAGAAAGAATTAATGCTTATTTGGATGAAAATCCTATTGATTTATGTATTCTAGGATTTGGGAAAAATGGGCACTTAGGATTAAATGAACCAGATGATGCTTTGCATCCAATTTCTTTTGTAAGTGAACTAACTGCATTATCTAAAACGCATTCTATGCTGGAAGAGGAAGATAAAGGAGTTACACAAGGTGTTACGATTGGTATGAAAAATATTTTGGATTCTAAACATATTATCCTGTTAATGCATGGAAAAGAGAAACTGGAATTATTTAAAGAATTCTTAAAACAGAAGATTTCAACACAACTTCCTGCTTCTTTCTTATGGTTACATAATAATGTAGACGTTGTTATATGCATGGATGAATTTGATGTAGAGATATAAAATAACAACAATAAAAATACCACGCAGCTGTATGTCAAAATACAAGAATGCATGGTATTTTTTTAGATATGTTTAAATAAGGATTTTACTTCTTGGTAACATAAGTAATCAAACAAGCCCCAGGTCCTGCATGTGTACCAATTACTGGACCAACTACTCCATGTTTTACATTTTTAATTTCCAGCTCATCTTTTAATTTATTTTCGAATTTTTCGATTGAAGTATTGTTTCCTGTATATGCAATACATACAGGCTCATCTAAATCAATTTCATTTCCTTGTTTTATAAAGTCAATGAGTTTATCTGTTGCTTTTTGTGTTCCTCTCGCTTTTCCAAAAACATCTAATTTCCCATCTTTTGTTAAACCAACAATAGGTTTAAGTTTTAATACTGTTCCAACTGTAGCAGCTGTTTTTGATAATCTTCCGCCCTTTAGAAAATAATCTAATGTATCTACAATCCCAAAAATAGCAACTCTTTTTTTATAGTCTTCGATTTCTTCAATAATCTCGCTTACAGATAAACCCTTATCTCTTAAAGATACAGCTTTTTCTACGATAATTCTTAAAGCCTGTGTAGCACATAAGCTATCAATGATATGAATATCTTCATATTCTACTAAGTCTTTAGCCATACAGGCATTTTGATACGTACCACTTAATCCACTGGATAATGTAATTAAAATAACGCTGTCTTTCTTTTGTTTTGCATCTTCAAAAAAATCCATGAAATCTTGTGGAGCAGGTTGAGATGTTGTTGGTAATGCATCACAGTTTTCCAATAATTCATAAAACTTTTCAGGCTGCAGATCAATTCTATCTTTATATTCTGCAGTATTAAAAATAACCTTTAACGGTACAATCTCAATATTTAATTCTTTTGCATAATCTAATCCTATATCGGAAGTAGAGTCAGTAATAATTCTAATCATCTGAGTTCTCCTTTTACATACATACTTTTAACTTCAAAGCAGTTGTGATAAAACTATACACAATTATACTTTGAATGTCAAATATTTATAAATAAAACTCAATCTAGATAGACTGAGTTTTATGATTATTCTACTTATTTAATAAAGAAGCTGCTTCTTTATCAGCAATAATTGTAAAATCAGGATGAAGTCTAAGAATAGAACTTGGAACTTTCACATCAATAGGGCCTTCAATTGCTTTTTTTAATATTTCTGCTTTTTTTGTTCCATTTACAATCATAATAATTCTTTTCGCATTCATAACTGTCGTTGGTCCAAAGGTTACAGTTTGATTGGTCATTTTATCATAACCTCCACATAAGAACGCAATTCGATCTTCCAATTTCTTTGTTAATCGTGTACTGTAAGATCTGCAACCTAAATCAAATGTATCAAAGGTTCCAGATAGATTTCCACAAAAGTGTCCATCAGGTCCTAAACCGATCATAATGGCATCTAACCCACCATCATCTTTAATTTTTTTATCATAAGTCGTATAGTTTTTCTCACTAAAGATTTCAATGTTTTTATCATCTATCTTACAAGGGCTAAAAAAGTAATTTCTTAAAGATGTGATTGTAACTCCTTCTTCTTCTTTTACAGGAATTTCATCGAAATTATAATAATGAACATAAGGAATAGGGTTATCTTTCATAATTGGTTCAAGAATCTCATACATTCTTTTTGGAGTACTTCCACCCGTAATTGCGAAGTTGACTCTTTTTTCATAGCCTTTTGAGGCTTCGCTTATAAAATAACTTGCTGCAATTTTACTCATTTCTTCATAATTTTCAGTTATAATCAATTTCATTTCATTTTATCTCCTTTTTATATAGACCTTTTACAACGACATTATAAAGATGATGCAAGAGGAAATCAAACAACAAAATTTCCGCATGAACCGGAAATCAGTTTGACGAAACTGAATTTTTTATGCTAATAATAATGCAGGTGATAAATGTGTTGAGTGAAAGACAAATCCATATTATTTCAATACTCCTAAATACTGAAGGGTCTATCTCTGGAGTATCCTTAAGTAAAAATTTAGGAATAACGACGAGAACATTAAGAAATGATATTTCAAATATAAATGATGAAATAAAAAATAAAAAAGTAAAGATTTATTCAAACCCTGCACATGGTTACTGGATAAAGAAAGAAGATAAAAAAAGTATGAAAAAAGAAATAAGGGAAATTAGAAATACAATAAAACAAGCAATTGCTTCTACTAGTGATGAAAGAATAGTCATGCTTTTTTATTTGTTAATAAGAGAGAAAAGTCTTAAAACAGACA